>Ga0307509_10000013_pt1 | contig 283027 bp, 242 predicted proteins | sample 10_EM_MG_FD_202245 | JGI IMG/M metagenome (GOLD analysis project Ga0307509, IMG submission 202245) | Populus trichocarpa ectomycorrhiza microbial communities from riparian zone in the Pacific Northwest, United States - 10_EM | ecosystem: Host-associated > Plants > Roots > Unclassified... | reverse complement strand
GGATTGCGCTCCAGAACCAGAACATCGAGTCCAGCGCTCGCGAGATAGCACGCCGCCACGAGGCCGTTATGGCCCGCGCCGATGACAATGACGTCGTGACGTTTCCCGTTCTTAGTCGCCATTCAGTACCGCCCCCTCGGGAGGCGCTCAGCCGGACATCTTGTGCGTCGATCCCGCCTGCAACGTAGTGTCTATCGCAACCTCGAATGCAGCAAGCGTTTCGGTCAAGCACGACTCATCATGGGCGGCGGATACGAACCAGGGTTCGCGTGAGTCGGGCTCACACAGAATCTTCTGGTCGTGCAGCACCTTCGCGGCGGCGTCATAGAAAGAGTAGTCGCTGCCCTTCCAAGCCCGATAGTTGCGCGGAGGATCTTTTGCGAAGTAGAGGCCGCTCATTGACGGGTGGCCAACGAAACTATGAGCAATGCCTCGCGCCTTCAATATGGAACTCATGCCGGTTCGCAGCTTCGTTCCGTAGTCCGCAATTCGTTCGAGAGCATCTGTCTCATCGAGGATTTCGAGGGTCTTCTCGGCGGCAGCCATGGAAACCGAGTGCGCAGTGTAGGTTCCGCCGTGGGCAACCCCCTTCCCTATCTTGCGCATAATTTCTTCGCGTCCGGCCAAGACGGAAATCGGATACCCGTTGGCCACGGCCTTCGCGAATGTGCACAGGTCAGCGTTGACCCCATACATCTCTTGGACGCCACCGCGGGCAACGCGGAAACCGGTCTTCACTTCATCAATGATCAACACGATGCCATGCTTGTCGCACAGATAGCGAGCCGCCCGGAGGTACTCTGGATCCGCGGCAATCCCCAGGCAATTACCCATGATCGGCTCAATCAGCAGACACGCAATCCTGGCCGCATGTCGTTTGAAAACGTCTTCAAGCTGATTGGCGTCGTTAGCTTGGACGAAGTGCGCAAAGCTACGTGTACTGACCGGAATTCCCTCACTGTAGGGATATACCTCGGGCTCACCGACTTGGGCCCACTTGTCCATGGGCGTGTACCACATGGCGGCATCAAAAAGGCCGTGGTAGCTGCCCTCGAGGATCACGTAGTCGTCTTTGTGCGTGTACGCGCGTGCTAGCCGCAATGCCGCCATCACGGCCTCGGTGCCAGAGTTGGAGAAGCGAACCAACTCTGCGGCAGGAACCATCTTCGCGATTCGCTCCGCGACACGGTATTCGCGCTCGGTAGAAAGCGCGAAAACGCCTCCCACCTCCATACCTTCACGAGCAGCAGCGTCAACGCGCGGATCCGCGTAGCCCAGGATTGCTGGGCCGTATCCCAAGCGGTAGTCGATGTAGACGTTATCGTCCAAATCGACAATTCGCGCACCGCGACCCTGCTTCACGTAAATGGTGCGGTCCTCGCCCCAGTACCGGAAATTGGACGCGACGCCCAACGGAAGGCGCTTGATGGCCCGCTGGAAGTGTTCATGGCTCTTGGTCAGCGTGCGGGTCATGGGGCTGCGCTCTTTTCGTATACCTGCCGGCACGGTAACACCCGCAAGCGCAATCGTCTATATGAACATATAGATTTTTAGGTTAGAATTGCATGGTCATATAATTTTACGGGAGCGCCTCATGAATTCCCCTGCCCGGCACGCATTCGACGCTCCTGGTGCTCCCCTGCCCCGTGCCCTGCCGGCCTGGGCCTACAATCACCCCGAGATGACACGCCTGGAATACGAGCGTGTCTTGAAGCCAAGTTGGCAGATCGTGTGCCACATCAACTCGATCCCGGCACCCGGTGATTTCATAACCCTCGACTTGGGGAACGACAGTGTCGTTGCCCTGCGCAACTCCCAAGGCGAAATCCAGGCATTCCACAACGTCTGTCGGCATCGCGGCGCGCGGATTCTGGAAGGAACCGGCAATTGCCCCGGCGCCATCACCTGCCCCTATCACGGTTGGTCGTACCGGCTGAACGGTGAGCTCATCGGCATGCCGGTCCGTGAGAGCTTCCCGGGACTCGATCGCAGCCAACACGGCTTGAAGCCGGTGCGCATGGCAATCCAGTTCGGGTTCGTCTTCGTGAGCCTGGCAGGCGATCCGCCGCCGCTCGAGACGATCTGGGGCAGCTTTCTGGAGGACTTTGCGCCCCATCGGTTTGAAACCATGGAACCGCTGGGTCCGTTGTACATCGAGCACTGGGATGTGGACTGGAAGATCGCCATGGACAACTACCTGGAGTCGTATCACGTCCCCATCGGGCACCCCGGGTTGTTTCGCATGTTCACGCCCGACTACGACGATCAGGCCAACTTGCCGGGCGTCGCCCGGGGAATCAGCTGGCTGCGCGATCGGCCCTCATCGAAGTGGAGCGAGCGGATGTATCAGCAGCTCATCGGCAAAGTCACCGAAGACCTGCCGGAGCCGCTCCGCAGGCGCTGGAGCTTCTACAGCATGCTGCCCAACCTCGGCATTGACGTGTTTCCCGACCAGATGGACTTCTTCCAGGTCCTGCCACGGGGGCCCGGGAAGTGCACGATTCGCGGCGGATCGTTTGCCCGCCCGGACTCCCGACGCGAGATGCGCGTGGCCCGCTACCTGTCAGCCCGGATCAACCGGCAGGTTCAACGGGAGGATGAGTTCCTGTGTCGACGGGTCCAACAGGGGCTGGCCTCCAGCAGCTACGAGCCGGGGCCGCTGTCAACGCTCGAGAGTTGCATGCTCGAGTTCCATGATCTGCTGCGCGACAGGATTCCGGAGTTGAAGTTGAGCGGGGCGCCTGCCCGATTCGCATGAAGCCACCGCGGCACCGGCCCCGCTCGCATGAGACCGAGGCTCAGCCCCCGGAGCGGGCGAACGGCAGGATCGCCGTAATGCTGCGCCTGAACTCGGCCAACTGGGGAGACAACACCGTGGCAGTGTCGGCTTCGTCAATGCCCGCGGCCAATCCTCCTTGAGTGGACTCCGCAACCTCGATGTCCTGTTGCAGCCATGTCAGATCCTGATCCGCCGGCGCAGACCGGGCGCGCGAACCTGACACTCTGGAGGATTTGACACGTGCCTCGTCCCCCGCCGCGCTACCCACCGTATAGTCGAGGCGACGCAACAGACACCTTCCGGGGGACTGCGGGATGACCTGCAACAGCAATGCCCCTTGCGAGCTGACTTCGAGCAGCTGGTTGGGGGGAAGGAAACTGCGGCGCGTACCCTGGGGCCGGGGCAGCGCATCGAGCCACTGCTCGACAATGAGCTTCCAGTCCGCTGCCACCGGAACTTCCGCAATCCCGGCCGGGTGCAGATCCGGCAATGACTCCCAATCACCCGAAGGAGCACCCGCGATCTCCAGCAGGGCCGCAGATGCGGGGTCTGCCGTCCGGCCCGCCTGGGCCCGCACCAGCATGAATCGACCGGGCAATGCCAACTCGAGCGGTGTCAGGTCACCGGGAGTATCACCGCTGCGCAACCTGCCATCCAACTCATACACCAGCCCATGAGCCTCGCACGCAATCGCACCAGACAGCTTACCGCGCGCGGCGGTCAGCAAAGCATGCGGTCGCTTGCGGCAACTGTTGCGGAAAGCACGGATATCCCGATCCCGCACTCGCACGACCAGGACTCGTTCCCCGGCAAGATCCGCCGTCAGATAATCGCCTTTCTTGGGAATGTCGGCTTCATGCCCCACGAGTTGCCAGGAGGGTCGAAACAACCTGTCACGTTCGAGGGCCAGCAACGCGGCATCAGAATACGCCCAAGCGGGCACGTCGGTCCCATGGTCGCAGCTGGCAGATGCGGAGCCAGTCGGCAACCGCGCCGCAACGGGCGCACGAAACTGCCTGGGAAATACCGAGCGCAGGAATGCGAACGAGCGTTGTTTTGCCGCGGCGCGGTCGATCTGCGCCTCGTTGGTAAAGGCAAATCCCTGCCACAGGACTTCCAGCACGCCGATCAGACCGAGAGCCACGCCATCAGGATCGAGGTGCGACTGGCCGGTCTGCGCAATCATTGCCTCAATCAACTCACGCACCAGCGCCGCGAAGTCGTCATCCTTCTTGCCGCAGATATCCAGGTACTCCTGGCGCGAGCTGGCCTCACCCCAGAACGAGTACCAGACCGACACCTTGCGCGGACTGGCGATCTCCGGGTCGAGATACAGCTCGACGAGCTGCTCCAACGCCTTCACCGGGGTGTCCTTGAGGCCGGCGACCGGCTTCATGACTCGCTCTTCGAACTCCGCGGCCAGGTAGGCGAGCGAGGCAATGAGCATCGCGGCCTTGGAATCGAAGTAGAACCGGACGATGCCCGGCGACATGTCGGCCAGCGCCACGACCTTCTCCACCGTCGTGCGCGAAGGACCGTGGATATGCAGCGCCGAGATGCAGGCATCGATCAGCCGCTGCCGCTGGCGGGCGCGCGAGGCGCGCTCTGGAACGATGGCGGTGGTGGAATTGTTGGAGGCTTTCGGGCGCGGCACGTCGCTAACCGGTCAAAAGTTGTACACGGAGCGCAGTTTATCGCGCAAAATAGCTCGCAGGCACATTTCAAACGCGAATCATGAGATTGCTCGAGCGCCCGGGCCGCTGGCTCATCATCCTGCCCCCGCTGCTGTTCCTGACTGTCTTCTTTCTCATTCCGTTCGCTTTTGCCTTCAAGATCAGCCTGGCCGAGACCGCACCCCGGGTCCCTCCCTTCACGGACATCCTCACGCACACGGCGGATGGCCACCTGCGGCTGTCGATCAGTCTTGCGAACTACAAGTATCTGCTCACCGATGAAGTGTACGGTGTGGCCTATCTGTACTCGCTGAAGACTGCCTTCTTTGCGACCTTGATCTGTCTCGCGCTCGGCTATCCGATGGCCTACGCCATTTCCCGCGCCTCCAAAACCACTCAGAGCATTCTGTTGCTCATTATCATTCTGCCCTTCTGGACGTCATTCCTGCTGCGCGTCTATGCGCTGGAGGGAATCATCCGTGACGGTGGAATTCTCAATACCGTCCTGCTGAAGGTGGGTTTGATATCTCACCCACTGAAGATCATGCGTACGAGTCTCGCGGTGTACCTGGGGATCATCTACTCGTACCTGCCGTTCATGGTGCTGCCGCTGTTTGCCACACTGGAAAAACTGGACAACACCCTGCTGGAGGCCGCCGCCGACCTGGGCAGTCCGCCCTGGCGAGCCTTCCTGGACGTCACTGTTCCGCAATCCATCCCGGGCGTCATCGCCGGCTCCATGCTCGTGTTCATTCCCGCGGTGGGCGAGTTTGTCATTCCGTCGCTGTTGGGAGGACCGGACAACCTGATGATCGGGCGCGTCCTGTGGGATGAGTTTTTCAGCAATCACGACTGGCCGGTCGCCTCCGCCGTCGCCATTGCGTTCCTCCTGTTGCTCGCCGGACCGATCGCGATCTATCAGTACTACAACGTCCGGCAGCTGGAGACCTGACTGCCGTGGAGCGGCGCTTCTCACCCGTCCTGTTCGCTGCTTTGAGCTTCGGCATTGCCGTGCTCTACATTCCGATCCTCGTGCTGATCGCGTACTCGTTCAACGCATCGCCGCTTGTCAGTGTATGGGGAGGTTTCTCCACGCAGTGGTATACCGCGCTCATGCACAATCGGCAGGTTTTGGAGGCCGCATTGCTGTCGCTCGAAGTTGCGATTACCTCTTCCACCGCTGCAGTCGTGTTGGGCACTCTGGCCGCCATTGCCCTGGTTCGCTTCACACGCTTCCGGGGACGCCTGCTGTTGACAGGGTTGGTGAACGCGCCGCTGGTGATGCCTGAGATCATCACCGGCATCACTCAGTTGTTGTTGTTTGTCTCAATGCTGCAGATGTTTTCGTGGCCGCATCGCGGCTTCACTACTATTGTGATTGCGCACGTGGCCTTTTGCACGGCCTATGTCACTGTGACGGTGCAATCGCGGTTGCAGAGTGCGGACCGGTCTCTCGAGGAGGCTGCGATGGACCTGGGGTCCAGTCCCGCACAGGCTTTCATTGAGGTGACATTGCCGATTATCGCGCCGGCGCTCGTGTCGAGCTGGCTGCTGAGCTTTACGTTGTCGCTGGATGACCTGGTGATATCGAGCTTCGTGTCGGGCCCGGGGGCCAGCACCCTGCCGATGGTGATTTATTCCAAGGTGAAGCTCGGGGTGAGCCCGGATGTGAACGCGCTCGCCAGCTTGATCATTTGCCTGGTGGGGTCGTGCGTCATTGTCGCCGGCTATTTCATGCGGCGGGCGGAGCGACAACGGGTGTTGGATATGCAGATTGCGGAGCGGGGCTAGCGGAACGCCCTACTCAGCCGTGTACCTCGGATCATGCGCCTTACGGCTGAAAATCCGATTCACATACGGTTCGAACGCCTCCAGAGGCAACGCCGGATAATCCGGATCGAATGACGACTGGTCCCACCGGTGGCAAAAATCAACGCACGCCTGGAACCACTTGTGGCCCTTCAGCCTATCGCGCATGAACCGGTCGCCGCCGTTGTGGTGCACGTAGTAGTACGTCTGGACCAGCCCATGCTGCTCAACAATCCACGCCACCTCAGCACGCACGTAAGGGCGAATGATCGCGGCGGCAACCTCAGCATGGTTATAAGGCGCCAGCTCATCACCCACATCGTGAATCAGCGCGGCGACAATCAACTCATCATCAGCGCCATCCTTGAGAGCTCGAGTGGCAGTCTGCAGCGAATGTCCGAGCCGGCTGACCGGGTAGCCTTCCAGCGAGTGATCGAGGTTGCGAACCGCCTGCAGAACCCGACCAGGCAAGCCTGCGGCATAGGCCTTCTCGGATTCATCCAGAAGGTCGTAGTCTTCCTTCGTGCCGTCTTCCATTCTGCGGAAGCTGACAATTCTGCTCGTTGCGCTCATACCTGTCTCCCGGAAGATCTCAGTCGTCGCCGCAACACTCGATACGCGCTGCGCGGCCCATCAATATCGATGTAACACCCCTGCAAATGACGCAACCCTTCGCGCGGATCGAACGCGGTGCGGCCGTGTAACAGGCGTCGGTTATCCATCATCATCAGGTCACCCGACCCGAGGAGGAAACGGATCTCATACTGCGGCGATCGCAACAGGTGATCCAAAGCCTTGCGGGCCCGAAAATACACCGCCAACTCCTGGGGCGGCAGCAGTGGCACGTAGTCCAGACGCGGACTGAAGTTGATGGCCTCGAGGCGGCCCGTTCCATCCACCTCGATCAGGGGCGAGCTGCGCACCAACTCGGTGTCGGTGTCGCGAAACCGGAAACGGATTGGCGTCCGGGCGAGCACCTGGAATCCATCGGGATCCTGTGCCCGCAGAGTCTCAGCGGCGGCGAATCCGTCCACGAGCGTCGACAGGCCGCCCGAAGTCTCGTTGACCAGACAGTGCAGAAGTTGCACACCCGGGACCGGGGACCGATACGGGTTGTCGGTGTGGGCATCGAGAAAGAGCGAGGTGTAAGCCAGGTCGTTGGCATCCGGCACGGAACGGACATCGAATGACGCACCGAAGTTGGTGTCGCGCACACAACCGAAGGCCGAGCCCACCCGCAACACAGTCCTGGATTCGGTGGGCACGGCGCTGAACAGGATGAATCCCAGCTTCAGAAAGCTATCCAGCCACGCGGCCTTCGCCTCATCCGTGGGCGTGTCAGTCCAGGCGGCGCGCGGCAAGTCCTTGAGCGTCCCATCCCAAAGCCGCGGCGGCGGAATGTCATGATCCCCGGGTGGCAACGCGGCCTCCGCCAGGATCTCGTCCCCGAGAAGGTCTGCCTCGTGGCCGTCCGTGAACCGGATCCGGTAGCGACCCGGCTCCACTTCCTTCACCGAGGTGAGCCCGAGTTGCAGGTCCCAGTCCGAGGGGTCTTCCAGCCGTTGGCCCGTGCGCAGATCGATGGTCTGCGAGTCCTGGCAGCGCTCGCGCAACCACAGTGGATGGATCGGGAAGCGCTGACTGTTGGGCAACTCGATGCTGATCTCATTCGATGCGGTGATGTGCAGACGTGACATGGGAAGACCTCGTTAGCGCGCCGTCTTGATGCGAGTCCACGTGCGCGTTCTGATTCGCTCGAGCGCGGGAGATACTTCCGCGGACGGATACAGCCTCGATCGTACCTCGGGCGTCGTGTACACCGCCGGATCGCTCAGAATTGCGGGATCGACGAATTCGTTGGCGGCCAGGTTGGCGTTGGCGTAGTGAATGTCGTTGGTAATCTGGGCAATCACCTTGGGCTCGAGAATGAAATTCAGGAACTGGTAGGCGGCCGCGGGATGCGGCGCATCCTTGGGAATCAGGAGCGCGTCGGCCGCGCTGTTGGCCCCTTCCTTGGGAATCGTGAAGGCCAGCGGCACGTCGATGCCGGCGGACTGGGCCCGCGCTGCGATCGTAGAGTAGTCAGCCGACCAGGACATGGAGATGCAGAACTCCTTGTCGGCCAGGCCGTTCATGTACTCCGTGGAATCAAACGCCCGAATATACGGACGGACCGTCAGAATCAACGCTTCGGCCTTCTTGTAGTCTTCGAGCCGGGTAGTGTTCGGATCGATGTGCAGATAGTTGAGCGCCAGTTGCAGCACGTCTTCGGCCGAGTCGAGGAAGGTCACGCCGCAGTCGGCGAACTTCGCAATGATCTGCGGCTTGAACAGCATGTCGAGGCTGTCGACGGGGGCGTCGGGCATCCGTTCCTTGACCATCTTGATGTTGTACGCAAAGCCATTGACATGGCGCATGTACGGCATGGCGTGACGATTGCCGGGATCACCGGCAGCTTCCTCGGCCAGTACCTCGGGGTCGAGGTTTTTCCAGCCGGGGAGCTTGCTGCGATCCAGCTCTTGATAGATGCCGGCCTTGATCTGGCGGCTGAAATAGTTGGTGGAGGTACTGACGATGTCGTACCCGGAATCGCCGGCCATCATTTTGGCCTCGAGAGTCTCGTCCGCGTCGTAGGTGTCATAGACAACCTTGATTCCCGTCTGTCTCTCGAACTGGGCGATGGTGTCCTTGCCGATATAGTCGGCCCAGTTGTAGATGTGGACGACTTTCTCGTCGGCGCTGCTGCCTGTACTGCAACCGGAGCTGCAGATGATCACAATACCTGCAGTGAGCAGAGCCAAACAGGCCCGCGTCGTCATCAAGGTGGCTGCCGCCGCTGTAGGGAAGGTGCGGCGTATTATTGACGCGATAATAATAAGGGCGCAAGGACCAGGGCGGGCACCCCACCCAATTCACCGCTGGCTGGTCTCCCAGTTCGGCGCAACGTAATACGGCGCGTCCGACGGCTCCAGCAGCCTCTTCCCCAGGATGTGATCGGCCGCCTTCTCAGCCAGCATGATCGTAGGCGCGTTCAAATTACCGGTGGTGATCGACGGCATGATCGACGAATCCACCACCCGCAACCCTTCCAGCCCGCGCACCTCAGCCTGTGAGTCCACCACCGCCAACGGGTCGCTGTCGTCCCCCATTTTGCAGGAGCAGGATGGGTGATAGGCGCTCTCGACCTTGTCGCGAACGAAGGCATCAATCTGCTCGTCCGTCGTAACGTCCGAACCCGGCTGGATCTCCCGACCGCGGTAGCGATCGAACGCCTTTTGAGCGAACACCTCACGGGTAAGGCGGACACATGCCCGCATCTCATCCCAATCGTCAGGGTGCGAGAGGTAATTGAAGAATATCCTCGGCTTGTCCGTAGCATTTGCGGAAGCCAAGCGGACCCATCCCCTGCTCTTGGACCGCATCGGCCCCACGTGCGCCTGGAACCCATGCTCCTGGGCCAGTGAAGACCCGTCGTAGCTCACCGCCATGGGCAGGAAGTGATACTGGATGTCGGGATAACGGATTCCCGCCCGACTGCGGATGAACCCCCCGGCCTCGAAGTGATTGGTGGCCCCAAGCCCATCATGCGTCAGCAGCCAACGAGCGCCGATCAAAGCCTTCCTGAAAGGACTCATATGCTTGTACAGCGTTACCGGCTCGCGGCTGGCGACCTGGAAATAGAACTCCAGGTGGTCCTGCAGGTTCTCACCCACACCCGGCAGGTCGTGAACCACCGGAATACCCAAGGCCGTGAGCTCAGCTTGCGGCCCCACACCCGATAACTTGAGAAGTTGCGGCGAGTTGATGGATCCACCGCTGATGATCACTTCGCGTCGCGCACGCACCTGCAGATCCCGTCCACCGCGCTGATAACTCACACCGACCGCTCGCCGCCCCTCAAACAGCACCCGCGTCACAAGAGCGCGCGTGCGAACAGCCAGATTGCTCCGCCGCATAGCGGGCCGCAGATAGGCCCGCGCAGCGCTCCATCGCCGCCCGTCCCCGACGGTCATATCCATCCGGCCAAATCCCTCTTGTTGAAAGCCGTTCATATCGGCAGTCACGGGATAACCCGCCTGCCGGCCGGCCTCAATCCAAAGAGGATTCAGCGGGTTCTGCATCGACCCGTTCGTGGTACGCAACTTCCCGCTGTCGCCCCGATATTGATCGCCGCCAGCCGCGCGCCGCTCGGCGCGGCGGAAATAAGGCAGCACGTTGCGATAACTCCAACCGTGCGCGCCCTCCTCCTCCCAGCGGTCGAAGTCCAGCGGGTTGCCGCGCACATACACCAACCCGTTGATGGAGGATGAGCCACCCAGAACCTTGCCGCGCGGAGTATGGATCTTGCGGCCGTTCAGATGCGGCTCCGGCTCGGTGTGATAGAACCAGTTGAACTTCGGCATGTTCATTGGAATGGACAGTGCCGTGGGCATCTGGATGAAAATCGAGCGATCGGAGCCGCCGTTCTCGAGCACGAGCACGGTGTAGCGACCGTCCTCAGTCAGGCGGTCCGCCAGCACGCAGCCGGCTGATCCCGCGCCAACAATCACGTAGTCAAAAGTGTCGTCTGCCAAGGGAAATTCCAGTCAATACGGCGATTCGACGTCGCGCATGGCAACGTAGACGCTCTTCAATTGTGTGTAGTGCTCGATCGCAGCACGCCCGTTCTCCCGGCCCAGACCCGACAGTTTCATACCGCCGAACGGCATCTCGATGGGCGTGATGTTGTAGTGATTGATCCAGCAGGTGCCAGCCTGCAGGCGTGCGATCATCCGATGACCGCGAGTCAGGTCATTGGTGAATACGCCGGCGGACAGCCCGTATTCTGTGGCGTTGGCGCGCTCAATGACTTCATCCTCATTGTCGAACGTCAGCACCGTCATCACAGGCCCGAATATCTCTTCGCGCGCTATGGCCATGTCGTCATGGCATTCATCGAACACGGTGGGCGCGACGAAGAAGCCGTTCGCCAAGTCACCCTCGGTCACGCGGTAGCCCCCGGTTACGACCTGCGCGCCTTCCGCCTTGCCGCGAGCGATATAACCGAGCACCTTGTCCATGTGATTTTGTGAAATCAGCGAGCCCACCTGGGTCGCCGGATCGAGCGGATTGCCGATCCGCATGGCATTCACACGGACCTTCAACTTCTCGATGAATGCTGCTTTCACACTGCGGTGTACGAATACACGCGTGCCATTCGAGCAGACTTCGCCGGCGGAATAAAAATTGGCGAGCAGCGCGCCCGACACGGCGTTGTCGAGCTTGGCATCCTCGCAAATGATCAAAGGCGACTTGCCGCCCAACTCCAGCGTGATGTGCTTGAGTGTAGGCGCAGCGTCCGCCATGACCGCCTTGCCGGTGCCCACCGACCCTGTCACCGACACCTTGTGGATCCCGGGATGTCGCGAGAGCAACCGCCCCGTCTCGGCAAACCCCTGCGCGACCTGGAACAGTCCGTCGGGCAATCCCGCCTCGGTCAACACTTCTTGCAGCTTGACGGCCGTCAGCGGCGTCAGGTCCGCGGGCTTGAAAATAATCGCATTCCCGCAAGCAAGCGCAGGAGCCGCCTTCCAACACGCGATCTGCAGCGGATAGTTCCAAGCGCCGATCCCTGCAACGACCCCCAGTGGCTCACGCCGCGTGTAACCAAAAGCAGCCGGTCCCAGATCCAGGTGCTCGCCGGCAATCGTCGCGGCAATTCCGGCGAAGTATTCAAAGCACTCGGCGCCCGATGCAACATCGACGACGCTCGTCTCCTGAATGGGCTTGCCCGTATCGCGTGTCTCGAGCTCTGAGAGCTCCGCGTTGCGCGAGCGCAGGATGTCCGCGGCACGCCGGAGAATCCGCCCGCGTTCGGCTCCGGTCCGCGAGGCCCAAGCCTGTTGCGCGACATGGGCCGCCTTCACGGCGGCATCGATTTCGACTGGCCCCGACACTTTGATCGTGGCCAGCACCTCACCGGTCGCCGGATTGACGGTCGTGAAGGCGGCGGCAGTGTTGAGTCTGGCGTCAGCATTGGTGCCGGGAGCGGGGCTGACAACCAGCCGCTCCTTGAGTCGAGCATCCACAAACGCGGTCAACAGCGCTCGCGCGCTCTCACTGTCAGCTTCTGTCCAGTTGGACAACGCCGCGCGCAGCCAGACACCGTCGATCATGGCCGCGATGGTGGCAGCAAGGCTGCGGGCATCGGGAGCGGGCATCAGTCGAACCAACGCATACCGCAAATTGGACAACATCCGGCGTTGGTACGCGTTCTGCACGCGCTTCAATCCATGCACATGCGGGACCTGTCCCCAGAACGCGAGCCAGGCGCTGCCGGTTCTTTGGGAGAATTCCTCCGGACCCAGGTTGGCATCAATGATGGCCTGGATGCGACCACGCGGCGTACGGGCCTGCCGCATTCGTGCATCCACCTGCTCGAACAAGCGCCGGCTCAAACTGCGGAAAGCCGCTTCCAGCAAACCATCCTTGTCATCGAAATAGTGAGCCACCAGGCCCGGGGACACATCGGCACGGCTTGCGATCTGTGCCAGAGTGCTGCCGACGTAGCCGACTTCGGCCAGACTATCGATGGTGACTTCGATCAACTGGATGCGGCGAAAATCCTCCAGCTCAGGCGTTGATTGTCTGTTCAATGCAGTGCTCCGAATGGCCGCGGCCGGCGCTCCCGACACTTTGTGGTGCAACCTTCCATGAGCCGTTACACCCCGGTGCATCAGATACTTGCCCCGTAGGCGGAGCTTGACAGAGAGTCCGTTAAACGGCTATTCAAGGATTATTACAAGATCATGTCGTTGCCATCCCGGCGGGTCAAGTCCATGTATCAGTCGAGCGGCCGAATCAGCTCGGTGGCTCTGTCGGCCGCGCGCGCCGCAGGCCTGGTTGTGGGCGCAATCGTGGGCCTGTGCGGTGGGGTCTGCGCGGCCCGTGCGGCTGATGCGCCTGCAGCCAACGACCCACCCTCCTGCAAAGCCGTACGGATATCGGATATCGGCTGGACCGATGTCACCGCGACGACCGCCCTCTTCAACACCCTGGTGCGACAGATAGGCTACGACGCCCAGGTTACGGTCCTGTCGGTGCCGGTGACCTATGCGTCAATGAAGAACAAGGACATCGACGTCTTCCTCGGAAATTGGATGCCCACCATGGAGGGTGACCGCAAGGCCTATTACGACGACCACTCCATTGAGGTGGTGGGCGCCAATCTGACCGGCGCCAAGTACACCCTGGGAGTACCGGCCTACACCTATAAGGCCGGGCTGCGCGATTTCACCGACATCCACCGCTTTGCGCCGCAGTTGCGCAACGTCATCTACGGAATCGAGCCGGGCAACGATGGCAACCGCCTGGTGCTGGGCATGATCAAGCAGAACCAGTTCGGCCTCGGTGACTTCAAGCTCATTGAGTCCAGCGAACAGGGCATGTTGGCGGAAGTTGAACGGGCTATTCACGACCGTGAGCCGGTTGTGTTCCTCGCGTGGGATCCACACCCCATGAACATGCGCTTCGACCTGCGATACCTGTCCGGCGGCGACACGGTGTTCGGCCCCAACTTCGGCGGTGCGACGATCTATACCAACGTGCGTGCCGGCTACACGCAGGAATGTCCCAACCTCGGACGGCTGCTGAAGAACCTGAAATTCTCGCTCACCGGCGAGAGCCAGATGATGGATGCCATCCTGAATCTGCACCAGCAGCCGGATAGCGCCGCCAAGGCCTGGTTGCAAGCCAACCCGACCGCGGTACGAGTCTGGCTTGCGGGTGTGAATACCTACGACGGCAAGCCGGCAATGGCAGCGCTGCGCAACGCCGGCGCAGTCAGCGATGCGCCGACACTCGAACGTTGGATGAGCGAGCACAAGATCCCCATCGGAGATGCAGTTGCAGTCGCCATCGAATACGTCAAGACGCATGGCCGATCGCTGTTTGACGGCGTGTCGGCAGTGATTCGTGGGAGTGTCGACGGACTTACCGCAGCGTTGCGTGCCATACCGTCCCCCATCTTGATTGTTGCGATCGCCGCCCTGACCTGGTTTCTGCGGCGCTCCATGGCACTGGTCATATTCGTGTCGCTGGCGCTGCTGTTCATTATCAACCAGGGTTACTGGCAAGCCACCCTCGAGACACTGTCCCTGGTCATGGTGGCTGCAGTGATGTCGGCCGCGATTGGCATTCCACTGGGGATCGCCTCGGCCCACAATCCAAAACTGTTTGCCACCCTGCGACCGGTGCTGGATCTGATGCAGACGCTGCCCACTTTCGTCTACCTGATTCCAACCTTGGTTCTGTTTGGCCTGGGCGTGGTACCGGGGCTCATTTCAACGGTCATTTTCGCGTTGCCGGCCCCGATCCGGCTCACCCACCTGGGAATCTCATCCGTGCCTACCTCACTGATCGAGGCCGGGGAATCCTTCGGAGCGACGCGCCTGCAGATGTTGTCGAAAGTCGAGCTGCCGTGCGCCGCGCCGACAATCATTGCCGGCATCACCCAATGCATCATGCTCAGCCTGTCCATGGTCGTCATTGCAGCGCTGGTTGGGGCCGGCGGACTGGGCGTCCCGGTGGTGCGTGCACTCAACACCGTGCAGGTGGGTATGGGCTTTGAAGCCGGCTTCGTCATCGTGCTGCTGGCCATCATTCTGGACCGAATCAGCCGCCCGGCTGAAAAGAGCACCGCGCCATGAATACAGTCGTAGAGTTTCGCAACGTCGACATTCTTTTCTGCGCGAAGTCGAAGCGCCGTGGCGCGGCTCTCACCCAGGAGGCGCTCGCCCTGCTCGACCAGGGCTATACGCGCTCGCAGATATCTGAAAAGACCGGCGTGGTGGTCGGCGTGGCCAACGCCAATCTCACTGTGGCGCGTGGTGAGATATCAGTGCTCATGGGTTTGTCGGGCTCGGGCAAGTCGACACTCCTGCGCGCCGCCAATGGACTCAACGAAGTGACCCGCGGCCAGGTGCTCGTGCAGGATGGTGAGGCCGTCGTCGACATTGCCAAGTGCGATGCCCCCACGCTGCGACAGGTTCGCAGGCTGCGCATTGCCATGGTCTTCCAGCAGTTCGGGCTGCTGCCGTGGCGTACGGTGCGCGACAATGTTGGTTTCGGCCTCGAGGTGCGCGGTGAGCCGCCGGCCACGCGCAAGCGCATCATTGACGAGCAACTCGAGTTGGTCGGCCTGTCCCAGTGGGCCGAGCGCCACGTCGCGGAGCTGTCCGGTGGAATGCAGCAGCGTGTGGGACTGGCCCGCGCTTTCGCAACCAACGCCGACGTCCTGTTGATGGATGAGCCCTTCTCCGCTCTCGATCCGCTGATCCGCGGCAAGCTGCAGGATGAGCTGCTGGCGCTGCAGGAGCGGGTCAAAAAGACCATTCTGTTCGTCAGCCACGATCTGGATGAAGCGCTCAAGCTGGGGGATCACATCACCATTCTCGAGGGTGGTCGTATCGTCCAGACCGGTACGGCCGAGGACATTGTCGTAAGACCCGCGAACGATTATGTAGCGGAGTTCGTGACGCACATGAACCCGCTGAGCGTGCTCACGGGGATGATGATCATGCGCCGGTGCACCGAGATGGTCCGGCGCGACAAGACGATCTGGTTGGATGACGAGCGCCGCTACGAGGTCCTCGTGGACGACCAGGGTGGACCCACCGAATTGACAGTCGACGGCCGCGTCCACTCGCTCGGGCACATTGGCGAAGGCGAAAGCTGGTCGCCGGAGCGCTCGGGCCTTGCCGTCACGCCAGCCTCCACCTCCCTCAGCACCATCATCAAATTGCGCAACGCAACAGGCCATCCCGTCCTACTGATGGATGACGGCCGCCTGACAGGTGTCTGCGACGAATACGAGATCATCCGGGCGCTTGCCGGTGAGCGGCGCGGCGCAGCGTAAGCCCTTGTAGCCTCACTACTTAGCCATGTCGCGTCTGTTCAATTGGCGCGGCGGCCCAATGCTCGTGGGTCGGCGGCCGACCCGTCATGATTCCGGCGCCCGCACTCCCACCAGGTAGCTCCCACCCATGCAACGCTTTTCTGCCCTGTCGCTCCTGAAGCGTGGTCTTTCGGGACAGCGCGGCTGGACGCACCAGTGGCGCAGACCCGACAAGCCCAAGACCGGCTATGACGCCATCGTTGTCGGCGGCGGTGGTCACGGCCTCGGTGCGGCGTACTACCTGGCGAAAGAGCATGGGCTCACCAACATCGCCGTCGTTGAAAAAGGCTGGATCGGCGGCGGCAACACCGGCCGCAACACCACCATCATCCGCTCGAACTACCTGTTCGACGAAAGCGCGGCTCTGTACGACCACGCGCTGAAGATGTGGGAGAACCTTTCCCAGGAGCTCAATTACAACGTCATGTTCTCCCCGCGTGGAGTCATGATGTTGGCGCACACCGTACACGACGAGCAGGTGTCCAAGCGGCACGTCCACGCCAACCGCGCAAACGGAGTGGACAACGAGTGGCTCACGGCCAAACAGGCCAAGGAGTTCTGTCCGCCTCTGAATATTGGCGACATCCGCTACCCGGTGGTCGGAGCGGCGCTGCAGCGGCGGGGCGGGACTGCTCGGCATGATGCGGTTGCCTGGGGGTATGCGCGTGCGGCCGATGCCCTCGGCGTGGACATCCTGGAGAACTGCGAGGTAACCGGGATCCGCCGCGATGGCAACGGGGCGGTTACGGCCTTGGAAACGACTCGCGGCGTGATCGAGTCCCGCAAGATCGGCGTTTCGGCCGCGGGCAACACCAGTGTCGTGATGAAGATGGCCGGGGTGCGTTTGCCGCTGGAGAGCTATCCCCTGCAAGCGCTGGTCTCCGAGCCCATCAAACCCATTTTCCCCTGTGTGGTGATGTCCAACACCATCCACGCTTACATCAGTCAGTCGGACAAGGGTGAACTGGTCATCGGTGCCGGCACCGACGCCTACAACTCGTACACCCAGCGCGGCGGTCTGCACATCAGCAGCCACGCGCTCGAGGCCATCTGCGAGCTTTTCCCCGCCTTTCGCCGGCTGCGGATGCTGCGTAGCTGGGGCGGCATCGTCGATGTCACACCCGACCGCTCGCCCATTGTTGCAAAGACTCCAGTTCCCGGCCTCTATGTCAATTGCGGTTGGGGAACCGGGGGCTTCAAGGCGACCCCGGGATCGGCCCACGTTTTCGCCCATACCATTGCGAAAGACCAGCCCCATCCGATCAATGCACCCTTCACGATCGAACGTTTCGCTGAAGGCAACCTCATCGACGAAGCGGCCGCAGCCGCCGTCGCTCACTGAGATATCTCATGCTGCTCATCGCATGCCCCTATTGTGGCGAGCGCCCGGAGCTCGAGTTTGCGCACGGCGGACAGGCGCACATCGCACGTCCTGCGACACCATCCACCACCGATGCGCAGGAATGGACTCAATTCCTGTATATGCGCGACAACACCAAGGGGCTGTACGCCGAACGCTGGCGCCACTCCCATGGCTGCGGCAAATTCTTCAACGCGGTACGTGATACGACCACGGACCACTTCGTGGCCATCTACAAAGTCGGTGAACGTCCGTGACGGTCGAGGGTGGCAAGCTGCGCACGCAAGGCGGCGGTCGCATCGATCGCACCCGAGTGTTGAATTTCACTTTCGACGGCCGCGCTTATACCGGTTTTCATGGCGATACTCTTGCTTCAGCGCTGCTCGCGAATGGCGTGCACCTCGTGGGGCGGTCTTTCAAGTATCACCGGCCACGCGGAATCCTGTCTGCCGGCGCCGAAGAACCCAATGCTTTGGTGGGCGTACGGCGCGATGCCGCCCGTTATGTCCCGAACCTGCGGGCAACGCAGATCGACCTTTACGAGGGGCTCGCGGCAGAGAGTCAGAACCGCTGGCCCAGCCTGGATTTCGACGTTGGCGCGGTGAATGATCTGATTTCGCCGTTCATTCCGGCGGGGTTCTACTACAAGACATTCATGTGGCCGCGCACTGCGTGGCATTCCTTCTACGAGCCGCGAATCCGGGCCACGGCCGGACTTGGGCACGCGCCCGAGCAGCCAGACCCCGATCGTTACGCCAACCGGTTTGCCCACTGTGACGTGTTGATCGTCGGTGCTGGCCCTGCGGGTCTGGCTGCAGCGCTCGCCGCGGCGCAGTCCGGCGCACGGGTCATTCTGTGCGACGAGCAATCGGAGCTGGGCGGAAGCCTGCTGTCCGAGCCACAGACCGAGATCAGCAGCATCGATGGCTACCGTTCGCGCGACTGGTTGCGCCAGACCCTGGCGCAGTTGTCCAGATTCCCGGAAGTCACCCTGTTGCCCCGGACCACGGCTTTCGGCTACTTCCCCCATAACCATGTGGGTTTGAATGAGCGGTTGACCGACCATCTGTCCAGCCTGCCCCCCAACCTGCCGCGCGAGCGAACCTGGCAGGTCCAGGCAAAGGAAGTCGTCCTGGCTACCGGGGCCATCGAGCGCCCGCTGGTGTTTCCAGGCAACGATCGCCCCGGCGTGATGTTGGCCACCGCCGCCAGAACCTACGCTAATCGCTACGGCGTGTTGCCCGGGAAGACGGCAGTGGTGGTGGCCGCTCACGACGAAGCCTACCGCGCGGCCATAGACCTCCATAACTCCGGCGTTGAAATCGCACTAATCGTGGATGTGCGTACCAGTGTCAGCGGTCCGCTTCCGGATGCCGCACGGGCAGCCGGAATACAGATTCAACCTCAGACCAGCGTTGTGGGGACGAGCGGCCGGCTGCGCGTAACTGCGGTACAAATTGCTCGCATCGACAGTCACGGCGACGTATCGAGCGGCTCTGACAGTATTGCCTGCGACCTCGTGATCATGTCGGGCGGTCTCACTCCGTCCGTGCATCTATTCTCCCAATCACGCGGCAAACTCGATTGGGACGAGGAGTTGCAGGCATTCGTGCCGGGCGATCCAGCCGAAAAGACGCGCTCGATCGGCGCCTGCGATGGCGTATTCGATCTCAACTCCGTGTTGGGGGACCGCTACTCCGTGGTCGCGCTGAATGCGGGTCGCAAGGGATTCGTGGGTGCCCTGCCGCAACCTTCCACCTCCAGTCAGAAGGCCTTCGTCGACTGGCAACACGATGTGACGACCCGCGATCTGAAACTCGCCACGAGTGAGGGATTCCGCTCGATCGAGCACATCAAACGCTACACCACCACCGGTATGGCGACCGACCAGGGCAAAACGTCCAATCTCAACGCCTTGGCAGTGGTGGCACGCGAGATCGACAAGCCCATTCCGAAAGTCGGACTGACCACCTTCCGGATGCCCTATACGCCGATCACGTTCGGCAGCTTCGCAGGTTTCCAGCGGGGAGATTTGTTCGACCCCGCGCGCTTGACCCCCACTCACCCCTGGGCCGCGGCGCGCGGCGCGGTGTTCGAGGACGTCGGCCTGTGGAAGCGCGCTCGTTACTTTCCGCGCGCTGGCGAGGATATGCACGCCGCCGTGGCCCGCGAGTGCCTGGCAGTACGCAACTCGTGCGGAATTTTCGATGCATCGACGCTCGGGAAGATTGAAATCGTCGGCAAGGATGCGGCCACGTTCATGAATCGCATGTATGTCAACGCCTGGTCGAATCTCGCTGTCGGCCGTTCGAAGTACGGGGTTCTGCTCCGCGACGACGGGTTTGTTTACGACGACGGCGTCGTCGCCCGCACCGCTGAAAATCGCTTCCACGTAACCACCACCACGGGCGGAGCCGCTCGTGTGCTCGCGCTGATGGAAGACTACGTGCAAACCGAGTGGACCGAGCTCGACGTCTGGCTCACTTCAACGTCGGAGCAATGGTCGGTCATTGCAGTCCAGGGGCCGAACGCCCGCAAGGTGTTGGAGCCCTTGATCGAGGGAGTTGATATCTCAGCGCAGGCATTACCGCACATGAGTGTCGCGCACGGAAAGATATGTGGCGTTTCCATGCTGCTGTTCCGGGTGAGTTTCACGGGAGAATTGGGCTTTGAGGTCAATGTCCCCAGTGACTATGGACTTGCGATTTGGGAAGCGATTCACCAGGCCGGCCAATCCTGCGGCATGACTGAGTACGGTACCGAGGCCATGCACGTACTTCGCGCGGAAAAAGGCTACATCATTGTGGGCCAGGATACCGATGGCACCGTGACGCCCGACGATGCGGGCCTTGCCTGGGCGATCGGCAAGAACAAGGATGACTTCGTCGGCAAGCGTTCCTTGATGCGGCCGTCCATGAGCCTGCCCGAGCGCAAGCAGCTCGTCGGCCTTGCGACGGTTGATCCGCAGGTAGTCCTCGAGGAAGGCGCGCAGATCGCCGCCCAGGCCGGCCAGCAGCCCCCATTCAAGCCGATTGGCCATGTCACGTCGTCCTACTACAGCGCGGCGCTGAAGCGTTCTATTGCGCTGGCAATGGTCAGCGGTGGACGGGCGCGTATGGGCCAGACTCTCTACGTATCGATGCCCGGCGGCGACATCCCCGTGCAAGTGACTTCGACTGTGTTCTACGACTCACAGGGGAGCCGCCTGAATGGCTGATCTGTCCGCTGCCCGCCAGTCGCCCTCTCTCGCTCCGAGTAGCGGCGTGCGGCTGCTTGCTCCTGCATCGCGATTCGTACTTCGGGGAGGACCTGCGGTCATGGACGCCGCGGGAGCCGCCCTGGGATTGAAGATTTCCGCCCAACCGTGCACCAGCAGCACGACCCGGGCGCCGAATGAGCGGGCCGCACTTTGGCTGGGCCCCGACGAACAGCTCGTGCTGGCACCGGTTGGCGATGGCGAGAGCGTCGCGCGCGCACTGCGCGAGTCGCTGGCCGCTCTGCCCCATTCCGTCGTCGATGTGAGCCACCGCCAGATCGCTATCGAGGTCAGCGGCTCGTTGGCGCAGAATGTTCTGAACGCCGGGTGTCCTCTCGACCTGCACATCAGCGCGTTTCCCATCGGGATGTGCACCCGGACCATTCTGGGCAAATGCGACATCGTGCTGTGGCGCACGGGCGCCGAAACGTTTCATGTTGAAGTCTGGCGATCGTTCGCCGCTTACGCTTCGCAATTCCTGGCCGAAGCTGGAGAAACCCTGTGAAGACGCATGTTCGAGTGTTGGTCATCGGCGGCGGCGTGGTCGGTGTGAGCACGCTCTACCACCTGACCCAGAAAGGCTGGACGGATGTTGCCCTGCTGGAGCGGTCGGAGCTCACCGCCGGCTCCACGTGGCACGCCGCGGGCCTGCTGCCGCTCTTCAACATGAGCTACACCGTGGGGCAGCTCCACAAGTATTCGGTGGATCTGTACAAAAGGCTGCCCGCCGAGACGGGACAGGATGTCAGTTTCCATGTAACCGGCAACCTGCGCCTGGCGACGAACCGCGATCGCATGGACGAGTATCAAAAGTACTGCGGCACGGCCAACACAATCGGGGTTCCGTTCGAGGTCATCACACCTGCCCAGGTCAAGGAGCTGTGGCCGCTCGTCGAGTTGGGTGGTAGCGGCGGCACGCCGCCCATCATTGGCGCGCTGTATCACCCGAATGACGGACACATCGCCCCGGCCGACCTGACCATGGCACTGCGCATCGGTGCCCGCAAGGCCGGCGCCGAGATCTACGAACACACTGAAGCGCTCAGCATCGAGCGAACCGCGTCGGGCGAATGGCAGGTTCATACGGCCAAGGGCGACATCGTCGCTGAACACATTGTCTGCGCAACCGGCAACTACGCGCGCCAGACCGGCCGCCTGTTGGGTTTGAATATCCCGGCCATTCCCGTCGAGCACCAGTACATCGTCTATGATCAGTCGCCGGAACTGAAAGCGTATCGTTCAGGCGGCGGCCGCGAGCTGGCGGTGTTGAGAGAGTCCGACGAGTCGTACTACCTGCGCGAGGAGCGCATGGGTTGGATCCTGGGCCCGTACGAGAAAGGCGCGCCCGCGCGCTTCGCTGACGGCGTGCCCGATTGGTTCGGGCGCAGCCTGTTCCCGGGCGACCTGGACAGGTTGGTACCGCACGTCGAGGCGGCGATGAAGCGCGTGCCCTGCCTCGAGAATTGCGGCATCAAGGACATTGTCAACGGACCGATCTCATACACACCCGATGGCAGCCCGTTGATCGGGCCCGCCTGGAACCTGCCCAACGTCTGGTTGAACGAAGGACACAGTTTCGGCATCACTGCGGCAGGCGGCTCCGGTTGGCAGCTTGCCGAATGGATCGTGGAAGGCGAGCCCGGCATCGATATGTTGGCGGTCGACCCGCGGCGCTACGGTGAGTACACAAGCAAGCGCTACGTCGTCAAAAAGAACGAAGAGACGTATCGCAATGTGTTCGTGATCCATTTCCCCGACGAGGAGCGAGGCGACGCGCGTCCCGCCAAGACGAGCCCCGTGTACGACAAGATCGATCGCATGGGAGCAGTCTGGGGGCAGCGTTACGGTTGGGAGCGCGCGAACTGGTTTGCGCCTCCCGGTGTCGAGCGAAAGGATCGGTGGAGCTTCCGCCGCTCCAACTATTTCGAGCACGTGGGCAACGAGTGCCGCCTGATGCGCGAGAAGGTCGGAGTGATCGATCTGTCGCCTTTCACCAAGCACGAGGTCTCTGGCCCGGGCGCAGAGGCCTGGCTCGATGGGTTGGTCGCCAACAAAGTGCCTACCAAGATCGGCCGGATCGCGTTGTGCCATGCCCTCGCCCGACGCGGTGGCGGCATCCGGTCCGAATTCACCATCACCAAGGTCGCGGACCAGAAGTACTACGTAGTGAGCGCGGGAGCGGCGGAACGCTACGACGGCGACTTGCTGCGCAAGGCGCTTCCCAAAGACGGATCGGTCGACCTGCGCAACATCACGACCTCACGCGGTTGCTTTGTCATTGCGGGACCGCGATCGCGCGACCTGCTGTCCAAGTTGATTGACGCACCCCTCGACAACGCATCCTTCCCGTGGCTCACGGGCCAGACGCTCGAAGTCGGACTCGCGGTCGATGTGCACGTGTTGCGAGTCAACTTCGTCGGCTCCCTTGGCTGGGAGCTGCACTTCCCGATCGAGTACGCCCATCACCTGTTCGATGCGGTGTTCGAAGCCGGCAAGGAGTTTGGGGTCGGCATGGTTGGCATGCGCGCGATGGAATCCCTGCGCCTGGAGAAGTCCTACCGCATGTGGGGCAGCGACATGACTCCCGACTACACGCCGTTCGAAACGAGCCTCGACCGGTTTGTGCGCATGAACAAGGGGGAGTTCGTCGGCAAAGACCAGCTTGCGAAGCAATTAGCCGCCGGCGTTCCAAACCGGTTCGTGACTCTCGAAGTACATGGAGTTACGGACGCCGATCCGCTTGGCAACGAGCCGCTGTTCGATGCCAGCGGCCGCATCGTGGGCCGCGCGACATCGGGATACTACGGGCACTGGGTGAAGAAGAGCCTGGCTATCGGCTACGTCAAAGCTGAATTCGCCGCGGTGGGCACCCCACTGTCCATTGAGATCCTGGGCGAGCGCAAGCAAGCTACCGTCATCCCCGAATCCCCTTACGACCCGGACAATCACGACCTGCGTTCATGAATCTGCAGCAGCTCATTGCCACCCGCAAGCCCGGTTACACGTTGCCGGCGCCTTTCTATCTCAGCCAGGACGTGTTCGAGCAGGACGTGGCCCGGATCTTCGGTCGCTACTGGATCTACGTTGGCGTGGAGCCCGAAATCGCCGAACCCGGCGACTTCTTCACGGTAGAGATCGGCAAGGACTCGATCATCATCGTGCGCGACGATGACATGACCATACGCGCGTTCCACAACGTGTGTCGGCACCGCGGTGCGCGGATACGTTCGGCCGGTAGTGGCATCGTGGGCAACCTGGTTTGCCCATATCACCAGTGGACCTACAACCTGCGCGGCGAGCTCATTCACAACGAGCACATGGGCGAGGACTTCGACCGGTGCCAGTTCAACTTGAAGCCGGTCCACCTGGAGAGCCTGGCGGGCCTGCTGTTCATCTGCCTCGCGGATCAGCCTCCTGCCGACTTTGCGGCCATGCGCGCGGCGCTCGAACCCTACATTGCGCCGCACGACATCCCCAACTCCAAGATCGCCTTCCAGGCCGACATCATTGAGGAAGGCAACTGGAAGCTCACGATGGAAAACAATCGTGAGTGCAATCATTGCAGCGCCAACCACCCGGAGCTCACGGTGCCCTTGCTGGAATACGGCTTCGGCTACCAGCCGACGCCCGAAAATGTCCGCAAGATGGAGGAGTTCAATCAACTCCTGGCACGTGAGCACGGCCGCTGGGAAGCCTGCGGTTTGAGATCAGTGGCAGTTGACTGCCTCAGCCAGACGACCGGCTATCGCGCCGTGCGCCTGCCGATTGCCCAACACGGCGAATCGCAGACCATTGACACCAAGGTGGCTTGCGCCAAACTCCTGGGCAACCTGCCTCAGGCTGATCTGGGTGGGCTGTCAGTGTGGACGCAGCCGAATTCGTGGCATCACTTCATGAGCGATCACATCGTCACCTTCTCGGTGCTGCCCGTTGAGCCGGGCAAGACATTGCTGCGAACCCGCTGGTTGGTTCACAAGGATGCCCGGGAAGGCATCGATTACGACGTCACGAAGCTCTCATCGGTATGGACGGCAACCAACAGCCAGGACAGTGCGCTGGTGGAGCGAACGCAGCTCGGAGTGAGCAGCCCGGCGTATCAGCCCGGGCCCTACTCGCCCTACACCGAGGGCTTGGTGAATGCGTTCTGCGAGTGGTATCTGAAGCATCTCGCGGCGGCTTGAGCCGCTGTCGGCCTGGCCGACGGGGCCGGCTGGCCGCGTCGCGCCCCACCCGAACCTTTGGAGGGTCCGGGTGGGGCATCTCCCTTACACGTCTCTTACTGACCCAGGCTGTTCAGGAACTGGCTGGTGAAGCCCAACCTGCCCGCCTGCCCGTAGCTGTTGCAGATCGGGGAAGCCGATCCCGGTCCACAATCAGTGTCACGGTCGAACGACCAGAAGTGGATGCCGGCAAGGCCCTTCTGCGCCGCGTAGGCCGAGAGCGTCGACACATCGGGGATGGTGAAGGTCTCACCCTGAGTGTCGTTGCCGCCGATCATGGGGGTCAGCTCGATGTTGGCGTACGGCGTTCCGTAGAAACTGTGCAGGTTCTCTGCAGCTGCAATAGCCGACTGCGCCATCTCGCAAGAGCCATTTACAACCGTGCAGTTGCCCGGACCCGTGCTGCCGTAGTCCATCACCATCAGGTTGATGGTGTACTTCGAGAGCCCGAAGTTCTTGACGGCATTCATCACCCACACGCCCAGCGTGTTCAGGCTGTTGGGCGAATTGCCGCCCAGAGTTGCAATCGTGAAGCTGAAGCGCAGGTTCGGGAAAGTGCGCTCGGCCGCAACGACGCGCTGCACGAGGTTGTTGATCGTGTCCTGGCTCTGACCGCCCTCGATGTCGAAGTCGATACCGAGCAGGTTTGCTGAGTTATACCGGTTGATGAACGCTGTGAACCCGGCGTCCGATCCGCAGGTGAACACTCCGGCCGCGCCACCAGTGGCGATGATGTAGAACTTACCCATGCTGACCCAGTTCTGCACGTTGGCGGCAACGAGCGCATTTGGCTGAATGCCAGCCCAGTTCTCACTTCCGCATTCGCCCGTCGCGAATGACCAGGTCAGGGTCTTCAGGTGAGGCGGCATGACAGTCAACACCGGCTGCAATGTACCAGTCACCGCCGAGCTGATGACGTTGGTGTTCCAGTTCATGCTGATGGTGACGTCCTTGTACGCACCGAACACGAACGGTCCAGGTGGAGGTGTCACTGTACCTCCCCCGCCGCCGCCGCCACCCGTACCACCGCCACCGGTGCCGCCACCGCCGCCCGTGCTTCCGCCAGTGCAGCTCCCGGTCGATGTCCAGGGCTGGCCGCTTCCGGCCGCGCCGCTGTTGGTCGCGGGGTCGTTGCCCTGGGTCCACCAGTTGGCCGTGTAGTTGATTCCGTTTTCGCTCGCGGTATTACCACCGGTATAGACCTGCGAAGCGCTCCAAGCGGCCGCGCAAGTACCACCAGAAGATCCGCCGCCAGTCGAGCCACCACCAGTCGAACCGCCACCACCCGTCGAGCCACCTCCGCCCGATCCACCGCCGGTTGAACCGCCACCGCCAGCGGCGCCCGTGGGCGACCAGAGGCTGGCTACTGTTGGATTCCAACCCGTTGCCGCGTAGTCGGTTTGATTGACCAATGCCACGTAGTTCTGGCCGTTGAACGTCACGACCGTGCCGGCCGTGTAGTAAACGTCAGGCGCCCACGCTACTGCCGCTTGAGCGGAACCAACCGCCCCCAGCGCCCCTATTGCAAACAGTGCAGACAGACCATGCCTGCGCAGAACACACATTGAATTCACAACTCGCTCCCTTGAGTGGATCGGATAGGTGGAGCGATTTCATCCGAGCGTTACATGTGCTGCAATGTGCTCTTGCGGCGACACTTTTGCGTACCGGAATAATACCAGTCGGGACTTTCGTCGGCGTTCCGCGTTAGGATGGGCTGATGCAAAACACAGACGAGCCCGCACAAAGTGTCCTGTCGGACGCGCCATCTGCCGAGCGAAAGTCGGCTGTGGCCGCAGCCTTACGCGAGGTGCTGCCCACCGACTGCGTGCTGTCGCGAGATGAAGAATTACGTCCGTATGAATGCGATGGGCTTACCGCATTCCGGCAACTGCCCATGGTAGTGGTACTACCGCGAACGGAAGAACAAATTTTTCAAATTCTTTCCATCTGCCATCGATGGGATGTTCCGGTGGTCGCCCGCGGCTCCGGAACGGGACTTTCGGGCGGGGCCATGCCGCACGCCGCCGGCGTAGTTCTATCCCTCGCGCGCATGAATCGCATTCTCGAGCTCGATCCGCTCGCACGAACAGCCCGGGTCCAGCCTGGGGTTCGCAACCTGCAGGTGTCGGAAGCCGCCGCCGCGCATGGTTTGTACTACGCCCCCGATCCGTCCTCACAGATTGCGTGTTCCATTGGAGGCAACGTCGCAGAGAACTCAGGCGGAGTGCATTGTTTGAAGTACGGGCTGACCGTGCACAACGTGTTGCGAGTACGCGGTTACACCATTGACGGCGAGCTGCTCGAGCTGGGCTCGAATGCGCTCGATGCTCCGGGCCTGGATCTGCTGGCGGTGGCAATCGGCTCCGAGGGGCTGCTGCTCGTGGTCACCGAAATAACAGTCAAGCTCGTACCCCGCCCGCAGCTCGCGCAGCTCGTCATGGCCTCCTTCGACGATGTTGCAAAAGCGGGCGATGCGGTCGCCGCAATCATTGCGGCGGGCATCATTCCGGCGGGCCTGGAGATGATGGACCGCAAGGCCACGGCCGCCGTCGAGCCGTTCGTCAAGGCAGGTTATGACTTGAACGCACAGGCGATCCTGCTGGCCGAAGCGGACGGCACTCCCGCAGAAGTTGCCGAACAGGTAGCTGAGATTGAGCGTGTGGTACGTGCCGCCGGAGCCACCGCAATCACGGTCTCGGGTTCGGAGTCCGAACGGTTGCGTTTCTGGTCGGGCCGCAAGAATGCCTTCCCCGCCGCCGGACGTATCTCGCCCGATTACTACTGCATGGACGGCACCATCCCACGCAAGAACCTGGGTCACATGTTGAAGGCAATCGAGCAGATGGAGCGCACCTACGCGTTGCGCTGCATGAACGTTTTTCATGCCGGCGATGGCAATCTGCATCCGCTCATCCTGTTTGACGCCAATGTGCCTGGAGAATGGGAGCGCGCGGACCTGTTCGGAGCGGCCATCCTGGAGCTGTGCGTGCAGCTCGGCGGAACCATTACAGGTGAGCATGGAGTTGGAATAGAGAAGATCAATTCCATGTGCGTGCAGTTTTCGCCCCGGGAGCGCGCCGCCTTCTTCGCGGTCAAGAAGGCGTTCGATCCTGTTGGGTTGCTCAATCCCGGCAAGGCCATTCCAACGCTGGCGCGCTGCGCCGAATATGGGAAGATGCATGTTCACGGCGGCGCCCTGCCGCATCCGGAGCTGCCTCGCTTCTGAGCTATGGACACCGAGCTGCTGAAGTTGCGCGAGCGCGTCGTCGTTGCGCGAGCGGAGCGAACGCCGCTGCGTATTCATGGCGCGCGGACTAAGGATTTCTATGGCGAAAGTTGCGCAGGCGCGCCGCTGGATGTGTCGAGCTACAAGGGCATCATCGACTACGAGCCTTCCGAGTTGGTGATGACTGCCCGCTGTGGCACGCCGTTGTCGCACATCGAAACCGCCCTGGCCGAGAGCGGTCAGTTCCTGGGATTCGAACCGCCCAGGCCGGGTGGCGATCCCACGCTCGGCGGGATCATTGCCACGGGTTTGTCAGGTCCACGTCGCATGCAGGTGGGTGCCGTGCGCGATTTCGTACTGGGCGCGACGCTGCTGGGCGGCGATGGCGAGCTGATGCGCTTTGGCGGCCAGGTGATGAAGAACGTCGCTGGATTCGATGTGGCGCGGCTGTTGTGCGGCTCCCTGGGTATCTTCGGAATCATTACACAGGCTTCCATCAAGGTTTTGCCCAAGCCGCGCGCCGAGGAAACCCTGCGTATCGAGATGGCCGCAACCGAGGCCGTCGAGGCGTTCAATCGATGGGGTGGAAAGCCGTTGCCGATTTCAGCCGCCGCCTGGTACGAGGGCGCCGCCTGGGTGCGGCTGTCAGGTGCAGCTTCGGCGGTTCAAGCCGCCCGCGCCACGATTGGCGGCGATCGCGTCTTTCAGGGATTGGCGCGGAAGTGGTGGGACGCCCTGCGTCACTACACGCATCCGCTCTATTCAGATTCGTCAGTGTGGAGAGTGTCGGTGCCCTCCACTGCTCCACCGTTGCCGTTGCCTGTTGAGCCGTTGATTGATTGGGGTGGCGCACTCAGATGGTACTGCGGGGATCTGGAGTCCTTCGATGTGCGTGCGCTTGCATCTGCCGTCGGCGGTACAGCGCTGCGGTGGCGTGGCCCGGCGGGCCCGGCCAGCCGGTTTCATCCCCTCCCGCCGGCAATCGTGGCCATCCACCGGCGGTTGAAGCACAGCTTTGACCCCGAAGGCATATTCAACCCCGGCCGATTGTTGGCCGACTTGTGAGCTGATGGAAACACGCCTCGCTGCATGGATTCGGGACACACCCACCGGCGTCAAAGCGGATAGCATCCTGCGCTCGTGTGTGCACTGTGGGTTTTGCCTGGCGACCTGCCCCACGTATCAGATTCTGGGCGATGAGCTCGACAGCCCGCGCGGGCGTATCTACCAGATCAAACAGGTGCTCGAAGGAGTTCCGCCCACCCGCGAGACACAGTTGCATCTGGATCGGTGCCTGACTTGCAGAAGCTGTGAGACGACTTGCCCGTCAGGCGTCGAATATGGACATTTGGTCGACATTGGCCGTGCTGCTGTCGATGAGCGTGTTGAACGGCCCTGGGCTGAGCGGGCCATGCGTTGGTTGTTGCGGGAGGGAGTGACCCGGCCGTGGCTGTTCGGCACGGCGATGAAAGTTGGTCGCAGCGTGCGGTGGGCACTGCCTTCGTCGTTGCAGGCCAAAGTGCCTGTCGGGCGGCCGGCGGGTACGGTGCCGACACGCGAACATTCACGGAAAGTGCTGTTGCTCAACAACTGCGTGCAACCATTCATGTTGCCGTCGATCGATGCCGCCACGGCGCGCGTGCTCGACGCGGCAGGCGTTCAGTCAATCATTGCGCCGCGATCGGGGTGCTGCGGTGCTATTCGGCAGCATCTGGATGATCAGGAGGGCGCTCGCGAGAACGCCCGACGCAATATCGATGCCTGGTGGCCGTTTATCGAGGCCGGCAAGGTCGAGGCGATTGTGATCAACGCCTCGGGATGCGGGGCGATGGTGAAAGAGTATGGGCACCTTCTGCATCAGGATGCCGCTTACGCCGAGAAGGCGCGACGGGTTGTGGAGTTGACGCAGGATGTGGTGGAGTTTGTGCCGCAGGCGTTGGCGGCGGCGGGTATTGGCGGCGCCGGGGTTGGCGCGGGCGGCGGCGCGGCCAACACCGGTGACGCGCCGGGGGGCGCCGGCACCCTCCCCCGGCCACCCCGCCGGGTCGCCTTCCACCCCCCCTGCACCCTCCAGCACGCCCTCAAAATCCGCGGCGCGGTCGAGGCACTGCTCACCGCACTGGGGGCCGAGCTCGTGCCGGTCCGCGACACCCACCTGTGCTGCGGCTCGGCCGGTACCTATTCGCTGCTGCAGCCGCAGCTCTCCCAGACTCTACGCACCCAAAAGCTCGAGTGCCTGCACGAGAACGCGCCGCAAGCCATTCTGTCAGCGAACATTGGCTGCATTACCCACCTGCAGGGCGGTACGGGCACGCCCGTGCAGCATTGGGTCGAATGGGTCGACCAGGTCCTCGCGGGGAGATGTCGCAAATAGGCAAGAATGGCGTACTATCCACCGCGTGCGTGAGAGCAGAACCCGGTTCGCCTTTCTGACGTTGCCGCGATATTCCATGATCGCGCTGTCCAATGCCGTCGAGCCGCTGCGCATGGCAAACATCCTGACCGGCAAGACCGTCTACGAATGGTCGATTGCCAGTCTCGATGGAACACCTACCCCCGCGAGCAACGGCCTGCAACTCGCGCCCACGGTCACCCTCGACTCCGTCAAGTCGGTCGACATCCTGTTTGTTTGTGGCGGTGTCGACGTGCAGTCCGCGGTCTCCCCGCAGGTGCTTTCGGCACTTCGCCGCTTTGCCGACCGACGAACCCCATTGGGGGCGCTGTGCACGGGAGGTTACGCACTGGCGAAGGCGGGCCTGCTGGACAAGTACCGGGCGACCATCCATTGGGAGAACCTGTCGGCGCTGCGCGAGGAGTTCCCGCGGATCCTGCTCAACGACCAGCTCTTCACCATCGACCGCGACCGTTTCACCTGCTCGGGCGGCATCGCCCCGCTCGACCTGATGTTGAACCTGGTCAAATCGAAGCTGGACGCCCGGATTGCGCAGCTCATCTCCGAGCAGTTCATTCTCGATCGGATGCGCAACGATCGCGACCGGCAATACGTGCCGCTACGAGCCCAGATCGGTGTGAGCCACGACACACTGATCAAAGTGGCCCAGCTGATGGAGGCCAACATAGAGAAGCCGTTGTCGCTCGATGAGATCGCGGCAAGCACAGCCCTGTCGCGCCGGCAGATCGAGCGGCTGTTCAAACGCCACTTGAATTGTGTCCCGAACCGCTACTACCTGCAGATGCGGCTGCGGCGTGCCCGCGAGCTGTTGCTGCAGACCTCCATGCCCATAATCGACATCACGGCGGCGTGCGGCTTCCAGTCGCCGCCCCATTTCTCGCGCTGCTATCGGGCCCAATTCGGCTGTCCGCCGAGCGCCGAACGGCAGATTCGCACTATAAGTTAACCGGTTCCTGGCCGTGTCGCCCGCGGGCATGCCATGGTCGCGAAGCAACCAGTGCGTACGCCACCCCCCACATACCATCTACTGCAGCGCTAGTGCGCCTTGGAGATTGAGCATGGCAGAGCAGCCCGAAGCCGAGTTCAATTTAGCCGATCTGAACGATCAGGAACTCACTGAACAGGTTCACGACGACCTGTACAACGGCTTGAAGACCGAGGTCGAAGAGGCCACCCGGATTTTTCTCGAGCGCGGCTGGAGCGCCGAGAAGGTTCTGAACGACGCCCTGGTCGAAGGCATGCGGATCGTCGGCATCGATTTCCGCGACGGCATCCTGTTCGTCCCCGAGGTCCTGCTGGCCGCCAACTCCATGAAGGGCGGCATGGAGATCCTGCGACCGCTGCTTGCCGAGACCGGCGTCGAGCCCATTGGCAAGATTGTCATCGGCACCGTGAAGGGTGACATCCACGACATCGGCAAAAATCTGGTCTCCATGATGCTGGAAGGCGCCGGGTTCGAGGTCATTGATCTTGGAATCAACAACCCGGTGGAGAAATATCTCGCCGCGCTCGAACAGCACAAGCCGGACATCCTGGGTATGTCAGCGCTGCTCACCACCACCATGCCCTACATGAAGGTCGTGATCGACACGCTGAAGGACAAGGGCATCCGCGACGACTACATCGTCCTGGTTGGAGGAGCACCGCTCAACGAAGAGTTCGGCAAGGCCGTTGGCGCAGACGCTTATTGTCGCGACGCCGCGATCGCTGTCGAAACTGCCAAAGGCCTGCTGGCCGCGCGCCGCGCAGCCCGGGCGAACTAACTCAAGAGTAATGAACCGTGCGGCGTGGCATTCTGATCATTGCCTGCGGGGCGTTGGCGCGAGAGATCTCGGCGCTCAAACGCGCCAACGGCTGGTCCGATGTGGATGTGCAGTGCCTGCCACCTGAGCTGCACAATCGACCCGAGCGAATAGTCCCGGCAGTCCGGGAACAGATCAACCTCAACCGTTCACGCTACGGCACCATCTTCATCGCGTATGCCGACTGCGGCACTGGCGGGATGCTCGATGTATTGTTGCAAGAGGAAGGCATCGAACGCCTGCCGGGCGCCCACTGCTACGAATTCTTTGCCGGCAGCGCCGTGTTCGAGCAACTGCAGAACGCTGAACCCGGGACCTTCTATCTGACGGACTTTCTCCTGCGTCACTATGACCGCCTGGTTACGCGCGGCCTGGGTCTCGACAAACATCCGGAGCTGCTGTCGGAATACTTTCGCAACTACCGCCGGCTGGTGTATCTGGCGCAAAGTCCTTCGGTGGCCGCCGAAGAACGAGCCCGCCAGATTGCCAGCGATCTCAAGCTGGAGTTTGAATTCCGCATCACGGGTTACGGCGAGTTGGGCTCGCGGCTGAGCGCCCTGGTGGCGTCCCGCGAGGAGCTGCAATGGCAACACTGACCATCATTTCCTGGCGCGATATTCCTGCGCAGGTTGTCGTGAAACGTGGGCGTGAGACTGCGAAGGTGCAACTCTCACAGCGCTTCCAGGAGGCGGTGGATCGCGCCGCCATGCGCGCCGGCAAAGGAAGCAGCGATGCCTACCTGGCGGACTGGAAGCGCAGCGATCCTCAACCTTGCGGCGATGACATCCAGAACGTTGTAGCGACCACAGCAGCGGAAATCGAGGCCCGGTACACCGACGAGGATCTCGAGCGCCTGATCAAGGCCAAGGGACTGGCTGCGGGTAGTCCTTAGATGTACGCGCTGCGCCGCTGGTCGGTGCGCCATGCACGCGGGCTCAATGCATTCTACCGCGGCTTTGAAGCCGTCGTCTGCCGCTTGCACCCCCTGTTCAAGAAGATTGGCTACGCGCGCCTCGAGCGGCCAGTTGCAGCCACTGAGCACGTCATCAAAGGACTGCTGTTCGATTGTCGTATGTGCGGACAGTGCGTGTTGAGCTCGACGGGGATGTCCTGCCCCATGAACTGTCCGAAGAACCTGCGTAACGGCCCTTGCGGTGGTGTGCGTAGCGACGGTTGTTGCGAGGTACGCCCCGAGATGAAATGCGTGTGGGTTGACGCGGTCGCCGGCAGTACCCGCATTCCCGGCGGAATTGAGCTGCTGCGTACCGTTCAGCCGGCCATCGACAGGCGTTTGCAGGGACGCTCGTCGTGGTTGCGAGTCGCCCGGCTGCGAGCCGGAGAGCCCGGATGAATTTCGAGGACGAGCCGGTGCCGGGGTATCCGCTGCCCATCCTGCCAGGCCATTCCTCGCCGGGCCGATTCGAGCGGGTGCTGCGCTCCGGCCAGTTTGCTGTCACCAGCGAGCTTGCGCCGCCGGATTCGGCTGATCCGCAGGAAGTCTATCAACGCGCCCGGATGTTCGACCGCTACGTCGATGCAATCAACGCGACAGACGGCAGCGGAGCCAACTGTCACATGTCGAGCCTGGCCGTATGCGCCCTGTTGACCCGGGTGGGTTATGCGCCGGTGATGCAGATCTCCTGTCGCGATCGGAACCGGATTGCCATTCAAGGTGACATCCTGGGCTGCGCGGCAATGGGTGTGTGCAACCTCCTGTGCCTGAGCGGAGATGGCGTGCAGGCAGGGGATCACCCCCAGGCGTTGCCGGTGTTTGATCTGGACTCGATATCCCTGCTCAGCACGGCGCGCACGCTTCGCGACGAGCATCGATTCCTGAGCGGTCGCAAGCTCACTGCCTCCCCCCGCGTTCTGTTGGGCGCTGCCGAAAACCCGTTTGCCCAGCCTCTCCAATGGCGTGCCCAACGGCTCGCCAAGAAAGTTGAGGCGGGCGCGCAGTTCATTCAGACGCAGTACTGCTATGACGTGGAGTTGCTGCGCAACTTTCTGCGCCAGGTGGAGGATCTGGGCCTGCTGGGGCGCATCTTCATCCTGGTGGGAGTCGGACCCCTGCGCTCGGCCAAGGCGGCCGAATGGATGCGCAAGCATGTCCCGGGCCTTCACATCCCGGATGCCGTCATCAAGCGGATGGCCGGCGCCCAGGATGGCGCGCGCGAGGGACGGCAGGTGTGCATCGATCTGATCCAGGAGATTCATTCCCTGCGCGGCATCAGCGGCATTCACCTGATGGCCTACAAGCAGGAAGACAGTATTCCCGAAATCGTGGACCGCTCAGGCGTACTGCGCGGCCGTGTGCCCTGGTACCCCGGGCGCGATCCCGAAACAAACACAAACAGGACTCTCTCATGACCGACACTATCATCAGCTCGGCAACCCGCGAGGTGGTCATCGGCTTCAACCGGCCCTTCGTGATGATCGGCGAGCGCATCAACCCGACGGGCCGCAAGATCCTGGCCGCCGAGATGGCCGCTGGCGACTTCAGCCGGGTCGAGTCCGATGCGCGCGCCCAGATTGCAGCGGGCGCGCACATGCTCGATGTCAACGCCGGTATTCCCCTGGCCGACGAGCCGGCCATCCTGGCGAAAGCCATCCAACTCGTGCAGTCCATCACCGATATGCCGCTGTCCATCGACTCCTCGATTGTGGCCGCCCTGGAAGCGGGGCTGGCGGTTTACAAAGGCAAACCGCTGGTCAACTCCGTCACGGGCGAAGAGGAGCGGCTGGAGTCGGTGCTGCCGCTCGTGAAGAAATACGGTGCGGCGGTCGTTGCAATCTCAAATGACGAGACAGGTATCTCAGAAGACCCGGACGTGCGCTTCGAGGTGGCCAGGAAGATCGTGCAGCGCGCGGCGGACCATGGCATTCCCGCCAGCGACGTCGTGGTGGACCCGCTGGTCATGCCGATCGGCGCCATCAACCAGGCCGGCGTGCAGGTGATGCGCTTGTTGGGCCGGCTGAAGAATGAGCTCAAGGTCAACACCACCTGCGGCGCCTCCAATGTCAGTTTCGGCCTGCCGGCGCGTGAGTCCATCAGTGCCACGTTCCTGACCATGGCCATTGGCGCGGGAATGACCTCCGCCATCATGAACCCCATGCACCTCGAGATTGTCAAAGCGTGCATGGCGGCCGATGTCATGATGGGCCACGATCCGGATTGCGCTCGTTGGATCCGGCGCTTCCGGGAAGCACCGGCCCTGCAGGCCGGCGGTGGTGCTGCGCCTGTGAATGCTGAAGCTGCCGGGCGCGGCAGGCGCGAGGGTGGACATCGGCGGCGTCCAACCACACCGACATGACAGACGCACTCGTCGTATTTACGCCTTCCGGCAAGCGGGGCCGCTTCCCGGTCGGCACTCCCCTGCTCCAGGCCGCGCGCACGCTCGGCGTTGATGTGGATTCGGTTTGCGGTGGCCGGGCCTTGTGCGGCCGCTGCCAGGTGTTGGTCATGGAGGGAGACTTCGCCAAGCACGGTGTCAATTCCCGGGCCGCGAATCTGACTCCGCTCAGCGCGGCCGAAGAACAGTACGCCCGTCGCCGGCCCCTGCCGAGCGGTCACCGGCTTTCCTGCTCGGCCCGAATCGAAGGTGATCTGGTCGTCGACGTACCCCCTGGCAGCCAGGTGCATCGGCAGGTTGTGCGCAAAGCTGCTGACGCTCGCGTCATTACGCTGGACCCGGTCGTACATCTGCATTACGTGGAGGTCCGACAACCAGACATGCACGATCCATCAGGCGATCTGCAGCGGCTGATGAACGCGTTGGAAGGGGAATGGAATCTGAAAGATCTGCAATGCGACCTGCAGGTGTTGCAGAACCTCCAGACCACACTCCGAACGGGCGAATGGAAGGTCACCGTGGCCGTGCACGCCGGGTCGCGGATCATCGGGATCTGGCCCGGTTTCCACGAACACATTTTCGGTCTCGCCGTCGATGTGGGCTCGACAACAATCGCCGCCCACCTCTGCGACCTGGAATCCGGCGAAGTCGTGGCCTCCAGCGGCTTGATGAACCCGCAGATCCGCTTCGGCGAAGACCTCATGAGCCGCGTGTCCTACTCCATGATGAATCCGGGTGGCGCGCAGCAGATGACCGCAGCCGTGCACGCGGCTCTGGATACTCTGGCCGCTGAGGTTGCCCGCGAAGCGGGTGTTGCCGTCAATGACATTCTCGAAGTGACGCTGGTGGGCAATCCCATCATGCATCACCTGTTACTGGGCATCGATCCGGTAGAGTTGGGTGGTGCGCCATTCGCGCTCGCAACGGATGGTGCCCTCACGATCCGGGCTGCCGAAATCGGCCTGAAACTGCATCCAAACGCGCGAATCTACCTGTTGCCCTGTATTGCGGGGCACGTCGGCGCGGATGCCGCGGGCATGATTCTCGCGGAGCGACCGGATCTGGGGGACGAGTTGACTCTGCTGGTCGATGTCGGCACCAACGCGGAGATCGTGTTGGGCAATCGTAATCGCCTGCTCGCGTGCTCCAGCCCTACCGGACCGGCGTTTGAAGGAGCGCAAATCAGTTGCGGTCAACGCGCGGCGCCGGGAGCCATTGAGCGCGTACGGATTAATCCGGACACGCTGGAGGCCCGCTTCAAGGTCATCGGCTCGGACCTGTGGTCGGATGAGCCGGGATTCAACGAAGCCGTCGCGGTAACGGGCGTCACGGGCATCTGCGGGTCCGGGATCATTGAAGTGATCGCGGAGATGTACCTGCGGGGCATCATCAATCAGGACGGTGTGGTTGATGGCCAACTGGCCGAAAGAAGCAACCGCATCGTGCCCTCCGGCAGAACGTTCGGATACATCGTTCACCAGGGCGCAGTGTCCCTGCAGATAACTCAGAACGACGTACGCGCCATTCAGCTCGCCAAAGCCGCGCTCTATGCCGGTATCAAGCTGCTGATGGAGCACATGGGCGCGGAGCACGTGGATCGAATCCGTTTGGCTGGCGCATTCGGCAGTCACATAGATGTCAAATACGCCATGCTGCTCGGCATGATCCCTGACTGTGATCTCTCACAGGTCGCCTCTGCGGGAAATGCCGCCGGGACGGGCGCACGTATCGCGCTGCTCGACAACACATCGCGCACCAAGGTCGAAGAGCTGGTGCGACGAGTGGAGAAGATCGAGACGGCCATTGAGCCGCGATTCCAGGAGCACTTCGTGCAGGCCATGGGAATACCGCACTCCACGGCGGACTACGTGCACCTGCGCAAGGTGGTCGAGTTGCCGGCCGCCAAGGCCGCAGCCCCTCGTACCAACACCCGCAGCCATCGCCGCCGGGCGGGGACCTAGCGGGCACTCGTCGCCCGCTCTCGCGTTAGATGTTCGAGTCGGGGAACGAGGCCTTGCGGCGATTCATGTAATCCAGCAACGCCTCGTCCACGGCCGGATCCATGGGAGGCGCCTCGTACTCCGCCAACTGTTTCTTCCATTGCGCGTTGGCGCGCTTGTTCATGTCGGACGCGCCTTCTGCTTCCCACTGCTCATAGCTGTTGTTGTCCGCGAGCGGCGAGCGATAGAACGCCGTCTGGAAGTTGGCCTGGGTGTGCGCGCACCCGAGGAAATGCTTGCCGGGCCCGACTTCGCGAATAGCATCCAACGCCTGGCCGTTTTCTGACAGATCAACGCCCTCGAGCAGCGTGTGCATCATTCCCGCCTGATCCACGTCCATCATGAACTTCTCGTAGCCCATGGAAAGGCCGCCCTCGAGCCACCCTGCCGTGTGCAGAACGAAGTTGACGCCACCGAGCACGGTGGGAAGCATGGTGTTGGCTGACTCAAACGCAGCCTGCGCATCGGCAATCTTCGAAGCGCACAGCCCGCCGCCGGAACGGAACGGCACTCCCAACCGCCGGGCCAAAGCCGCCATGCTGTACAGAACCAGGGCGGGCTCCGGGGTACCGAAAGTCGGCGCCCCCGACTGCATCGACAGCGACGAGGCGAAGCTGCCCATCACAACCGGCGCACCTGGATTGACGAGTTGGGCCAACGTCATGCCGGCCAGCGACTCCGCCAGCGTCTGAGCAACAGTGCCGGCGACAGTCACCGGTGACATCGCACCGGCGAGAATAAACGGCGTGACAATGGTCGCCTGATTCGCGCGCGCGTAGGTTTTGAGCGCACCGAGCATGGTTGCATCCCATGTCAGCGGTGAATTGGCGTTGATCAGGCTGATAACAAACGTTTTCGGCTTGCCGGTGAGCGGATCCAGGTACTCGTCACCAAACAGGATCTTGGTCATCTCCACCGTATCCTGCGCGCGTTCCGGGTGGGTGACCGATCCCATGTACGGCTTATCGCTGTACTTCATGTGGGTATACACCATGTCGAAATGCCGCTTGTTGACAGGCAGATCGACCGGCTCACAGATGGTGCCGCCGGAGTGATGCAGCGACGAGGCCATGTAGGCCAGCTTCACGAAGTTGCGAAAGTCTTCGATCCTCGCGTAGCGCCGACCTTCGTCGAGATTGCGTACGAACGGAGAGCCGTACGCCGGCGCAAAAACCGTGCGATTGCCACCGATGATGACGGTGCGGGCCGGGTTGCGAGCATGTTGGGTGAACTCCCGGGGCGCAGAGCGCTGCACGATGGTGCGGCAAAGCCCGCGCGGGAAATGCACCCGCTCTCCTTTGACGTCGGCCCCCGCTCCCTTCAGCAACTCCAGCGACTCGGGATCGTCCCGGAAGTCGATGCCAATCTCCTCGAGAATGGTGTCGGCGTTGTGCTCGAGCAGCTCCAGGCCGTCGGGCCCCAGGACTTCGAAATACGGGATCTTGCGGGTGATATACGGAACGAATGCCGCGCTGCGCGCGGTGCGTGCCGCCCTCTTCGCATCACGTCCACTCGGACGACGTGCCCTAGCGCCCTGACCTTGCTGCTCGTCCATACAATTCCCCCGAAGCCTGAGCGCCCTGTGGGCAGTTCGCTCCTATTATGGCGAGGGGGGCAAGCGGGAACTGGCCGATATGCGGCACCGACTTGCGCGGCAGCGCCGGCCCTTCAGCCGAGCTGAAAAAGGCTCGTGGCAATCAGCTCGAGGACTGGCGTGCCGGCTTGCGTGGTAACCACCCATCGCCACTTAACAATACCCATCGAGCCCGAGCGCGAGCGCTTCGATTCCAGCACCTCGATTCGCAGCGCCAGCTCATCACCGGGCCGCACCGGGTTCAACCATTTCAGGTCCGCGATGCCGGGTGAGCCGATGGATTCCGAATCGGCCAGGACCGCCTTTACGGCCAGATCCATGGCAATCGAGCATGTCATCCATCCGCTGGCAATCAGCCCGTTCCAGCGACTGTTCTGGGCACGCGCCGGATCAGTGTGAAACCACTGCGGGTCGTACCGCTTGGCGAACTCGATGATTTCAGCCTCGCCCACCGCACGGCGCCCGCAGTCGATCACCATTCCGACCTGGATCTGTTCGAATCGCATTGTCAGTTTCTGCCCTGGGGCTTGCGGACGGGCTTCGAGACCGCCGGCTTTGCCGCGGTGGCCGACTCGGCCGCGGCAGCCAGCGCCTGCTCGACGGCGCGACGGGTCAGCGGCTCCATGACGGCGTAACCGTCGCGATTGGGATGTACGCCGTCATTGCTGAACGTCTGTTTCATTGCGTCGCGCTCATCCGCAAGCGGCTCGTGGTAATCCACGTAGATCAAATTCCGCTCACGCGCAAAGCGCCGCAACCATTCATTCATCTCGACAATATGCTGAGCGGGTTCCAGCACCGTCGGGCGCCAGGGAAACGCCCCCGCCGGCGGGACCGAACCCAGAATGACCCGGATATCGTTGGCCGTCGCGAGATCCACCATGGACGCGATGTTGTTTTTGATCGCCTCGAGGGTGGTGGGTCCGGCGTTGCCGGCGAAATCATTGGTCCCGGCGAGGATATGCACCACGGCGGGCTTCAGGGCGATCACGTCCTGCCGGAACCTCAAGAGCATCTGGCCGGTCGTCTGTCCGCTTACACCGCGGTCGATGTAGGTCTCACCGAAAAACTCGGGGTGCGCGACCTTCCACAGTTCAGTGATGGAGTCGCCCATGAAGACGACGCGGGGAACGGTTGATCGGCGCAAGGCGGTGTTCTCGGCTCGATAGCGGCATAGCGAGGCCCAGTCGTTATGCAGACGCTCCTCTTCGGCGGTGTGCTGGGAGTTGGGGGTGGTGCTCGGCTCAGGCGGCTCGAATTCCCGGCCGGCGCTGGGGTCCAGGATGCGCTCGGACCAATCTTTCTGGGGTCTTTCGGTGTCCGCTGCGGCTGAGGCCGCGGCCGGACACGGTTGCTCAACGATGCCGACCGGGCGGACCGCGGGTTCTCCAGGAGGACGAGCCATCGCTACCGATGCATCGAAGGCGAGCATGAGTACGAGGGCCACCCTTGGCGAGTATCGTGAGATATTCGCTGTAACGGCTTGATCCATCGACTCGCACCCTCCGGGGCTGCATGTATCTTAAGGTGCCAGAGACTACGGGAAGCGCACTAGGCTGTACAACCGCGATAGTCGCCCTACAATCGCGGACTACTGCAGATAGGGGTCTGGATGCGCGGTGGAGGAAGCCTTGTTTGCGTGGGAATCGGCATGACGCTGGGCTCTCACCTGACACCACTCGCCAGAAGCTACATCGAGAAATCCGATGTCGTCTTCGCGGCCACCTCCGACGGCATCATTGAGATGTGGCTGACGAAGCTGCACCCGGACGTTCGAAGCTTTCAGCCGCTGTATCAAGAAGGCAAGCCGCGCATGGAGACGTATCGTCAGATGGTCGATGCCATGCTGACCGAGGTCCGTGCCGGGAAACGCGTTTGCGGAGCGTTTTATGGCCACCCGGGTGTTTTTGCGTGGCCGCCCCACAAGGCCGTCGAGCTCGCCCGCCAGGAAGGTTTCTCGGCGCACATGGAGCCTGGAATCTCCGCGGAGGATTGCCTCTATGCGGACCTGGGGATCGACCCCGGCAAGGTGGGCTGCCAGCACTTCGAAGCCAGCCAGTTCATGCTGTACCGGCGCATTGTCGACACGGCCGGGTACCTGGTCTTATGGCAGGTCGGCGTGGCCGGCGATCAGTCCATGGCTCGATTCAAGACGGGAGCCGCTTATCGTCAAGTTCTCGTCGACATCTTGTCGCAAAATTATCCAGTGGATCATGAGATAATTGTATACAGGGTTGCGACCCTCCCAACCCAGCAGCCCTTGGTGGAGCGCCTGCCACTTGGCGCCCTACCAAGCGCAGAAGTTGACATGCATATGACAGTGGTGATCCCACCGGCAAAACCGATGCAACCTAATGCTGAGGTGCGTGCGCGGTTGGCCGAGATCGAGCTGTCTGCGTCCAGGAACGCTTGAATCGCAACGCCCCATTTTGTCCGTTCAGTCTGCAACACAAGTGGTTGCCGAACGCCGACGAGTAGACTTACGCTTCCAGTGTCGCTTTCGCCCGACTTTTCCCCCAAGGAGTACTTCGTGTCGAACGTTATTGATTTTCTGCAAAGACTGGGACAGGACGCCGACCTGCGCCATGCCTCCCGCGAGCAGCTCGAGCTGGCTTTGGCGGACGCTGGTATTGACCCTGCTTTGCGCGCAGCACTCCTTGGAGCCGACCAGCGCAAGCTGGAAGGGCTTCTCGGTGCAAATACCAACGTATGCGCCATGATCGCTCCAGGGAAGAAGGAAGAAGACGAGGATGAGGACGAGGACGACCTCGAGGACGATGAAGACGAAGACGAGGATGAAGACGACCTCGAAGACGATGAGGATGATGAGGACTACGACGATGATGAAGACGAGGATGAGGACGACGATGAAGACGAAGACGACGACGAAGAGGAAAACAGCCTGACACCTCGCCGTTCCACCGTCCGTCGTGTGGCCTAGAACCACCCGACATCGTTCCACCGAAAATCGCACCGCCCGGCGCCGATGGCCGGGCGGTATCGGCCTCGTGTTGCTTGTGCTTTCACAGGCAACCGTGGCCTTTCAGCCCGGGGAGGCCGACGGGCTGCTGCAAAAGGCCGACCGGATCAAGACCTCCGACCCGGATGGTTTCACCACCCTGTTGGACTCCCTCCTGGTTCAGTCCCGGGACCTAAGCCCCTCCCAGCAGGAGTTCGCGCGCTATCTTCAGGGATGGAAGAGCGCCTACGACGGCCATTACGACGAGGCAATCTCGCGGCTGGAGGCGACGGTCCGCGAGACTCACGACGTCACTCTGAAATTTCGCGCCCACGCATCGATCATCAATGTGATGCTCGTCGGGCGGCACTATGAGGAAGCGTTTACCCAGCTCAGCCAGCTGCTGGTGCTCCTGCCGAAAGTCACAGACCTTGCCGCGCGCGAGCAGGGACTGCTGGTCGCCTCGCAGTTGTACAACGAGGTCGGTCAATACGACCTGGGAATCAACTACGCCCAGAAGTTGATTGATGAGAACTGGCTGGGTCGCGGTGTGTGCAAGGGCTCGGATCAGAAGCTCAAGGCCGGAGTACTGAGCGGCAAGATCCAGACCGTGGGGCCCGAATTCGACGCGGGCGTCAATTCGTGCACGAAGTTGAATGAGATGGGCTACGCCAACTTCATCCGCACGTACGCGGCAAGCGTCTACATTGCGCATGATCAGATGGACGATGCCATCCGTCTGCTGACCGCACATTATGCGGAGGTACTCCAGACGCACTATCGGCGTCTAATCTCCACCTATGACTCGCTGCTGGCGGAGGCGTACCAGAAAAAGGGCAACCTCGCCGGCGCGCGGCAATTCGCTCTGCGCACGATCGACTCCTCGGTACCGAATGAAGTCACCCAGCCTTTGGTGGTGGCCTATCAACTTCTCTATGAGCAGGCTCGACAAGCAGGCGAGTTCAAGTCTGCGCTGGAGTATCACGAGAAGTACGCGGCCGCCGATAAGGGCTACCTCGACGTGACGACCGCTCGGCAGCTGGCTTATCTGCGTGTTGCGCACGAGAGCGTTGCCAACAAGACGCAGATCGAGGCCCTCAACCGGGAAAACCACGTCCTGCAGCTCGAGCAGGCCCTGGGCGCCAAGGCCGTTGAGAACAGCCGCCTGTACATCATGCTGCTGCTGATGACCGTTGGCTTCGTCGGGTTCTGGGCCTACCGCACCAAGAAGCTGCAGTTGCACTTCATGAGCCTGTCGCAGGTCGACGGGCTCACGGGCATAGCCAACCGTCCGCATTTCCTGAAACAAGCGGAAGCGGCACTGGAGAGCGCACGTCGCGCCCGTCAGCCGCTGTGCATCATTCTGTTCGACCTCGATCACTTCAAAGCCATCAACGACAGGCACGGCCATGCGGCCGGCGACCAGGTGTTGAAGCAGACCGTGTCCGAGTGTCAGATCTACATGCGCTCCACCGACCTGTTCGGGCGGTTTGGCGGCGAGGAATTCAGCTTCCTGATGGCCGGGTGCGGATTGGAAGATGCCCGGATGCGCGCCGAGCAGTTGCGACTGACTGTCGCAGGTATTACTGCCAACGGGGCGTCAGGTTCGAAGGTTTCCGCCAGTTTCGGGATCGCCTCGACTACCTCTACTGGGTACGACTTACGGCAGCTCCTCGCGCATGCTGATACGGCGTTGTATGCCGCCAAGCGTGCGGGTCGCAACCGGGTGGCCGTGTATGACACGAGCATCGCTGTCATGGGGTCGAGCGCGGCCGCTGCGGCTGCCGAGCCGCGCCCGAACGAGTCAGAGTTGAGCGATGCGGAGATCCTGGGTGTAGCGGGAAGCTAAGGGGCGCCTAGCCCCTCAAAATCGGCCCTTCTGGAAATCCTCCACCGCCTGTACCAACTGCTCGCGCGTGTTCATCACAAACGGGCCATAGCGCGCGACAGGCTCACCCAGTGGCTTGCCGGCCACCAAAATGGCGCGACTCACAACATCCTTTGACTCACCCACCAGCCGCACCGTGGCGCCCTCGCCCAATACCACCAACTCTCCGGTCTTCACGACGGACGCTTTCGCGCCATCACCAACACGCACCGATCCCTCGTATACATACATGAACGCTGCATGTTGGTCCGGTAGCTCGTGTACGTATTCCGCCCCGCCGTTCAGCGCCACATCCAGGTAAGTCGGATCCGTCGCGGGCTGCGAAATCGGCCCTTTGACGGCGCCGACCTGGCCGGCGATCACCTTGATGCTGACACCGTCACCCGGTGTTGCAACCGGAATCCGGTCTGGCCCGAATTCCTGGTATTTCGGGTCCGTCATCTTGTCGCGCGCCGGGAGGTTCAACCACAACTGGAAGCCGCGCATGCGCCCTTCCTGCTGCTGCGGCATCTCCGAGTGCACGATTCCGCGACCCGCGGTCATCCATTGGACGCTGCCGGGGACCAGTACACCTTCATGACCGTGATTGTCACGATGGCGCATCCGGCCATCCAACATGTAGGTTACGGTCTCAAAGCCGCGGTGCGGATGTTCCGGGAAGCCGGCGATGTAGTCATCCGGTGAATCCGTGCCGAACTCGTCCAGCATCAGGAACGGGTCCAGCTCCGGGAGCTCCGGCTGGCCAATCACGCGGCGGAGTTTCACACCTGCGCCATCTGAGGTCGGCATGCCGCGGACGGTTCGAGCTACCTCACGTGAGGTGGTGCTCGTAGTCCGGGCAGCGTTGGAACCACTCATTCAGCATTCTCCTGTTACGCGGGCGTTGCCCGCTCACCGTCGATCCAGGGTGATCCTTGCGGATCACCCGTGCGACGCATGCGTCGCACCCTGTTGCGCGGGCGTTGCCCGCTCACCGTCTCAAGCAGCTACGGCAACCGGCCTACGGATCGCCGTCAATGCCTTGTTCAAACCCTGTTCGCGATTCTCTGGCGAGATCGACAGCCCTTCTGCCCGTATGAATGTAACGTCATTGACGCCGATAAATCCAAACACGTGCTTCAGGTACGACTCCGCGAATTCGCTCGGCGCACCGGGTGCGTAGACGCTGCCGCGTGAAATGGCGACAAACACCCGCTTACCCTTTGCAAGCCCTTCCGGACCCGCCTGGGTATAACGAAATGTCTTACCAGCTACCACCACGCGATCGATCCACGCCTTCAACTGCGACGGAATCGCAAAGTTGTACATGGGGGCGCCGATCACGATTACATCCGCGGCGAGAAAGTCACCCAGGGCCTGTGCGTTGCGTGCGGCCTCCTCCGGATCCGACTGCGCGAGGGAGCCACCGGACAGGTGGGGCAGCGACTCGGTGGCCAGGTCGTGGTAGGTGACCCGCGCGCCCGGATTGTCCGTGACCTGCCGGGCCACGATCTCGCGACTCAGGAGGCGGCTCGCTGAGCCCTCACCCAGGATGCTGGAATCAATATGTAGGATATTCATGGACTTACTCCCAATACCAAGCTTCTAACGTGGGAGGAAGATTAATCCCTGGAACAATACTTGAGAATCCGGGTAAATCAGAACATATTGTTCTATTAATGGTATCAATGGCGGGCGATGGCATGCAGCCGCTGGATGACTTCTACTACTTTGCCAAGGTGGTCGAGCACGGCGGGTACGCCAAAGCCGGCCGCGTACTGGGAATTCCCAAGTCGCGCCTGTCGCGGCATGTAGCCGCGCTCGAGACCCGGCTGGGCGTCCGCCTGGTCAATCGGTCGACTCGACGGTTTGTCGTAACCGATGTCGGTCAGGAAGTCCGGCGCCACGCGCTGGCAATGCTCGCAGAAGCAGATGCGGCCATTGAAGCAGTGGAGTTTGCACGCGCCGAACCGCGGGGGCTGATCAAGGCGAGCTGCCCTGTTGCCCTGGCACAGGTGACCATGGCCCAATTCCTCCCAGAATTCCTGGCCCGCTATCCCAGCATTCGCCTGGTGTTGTATGCGACGAACCGGCGGGTGGACGTGCTCAACGAAGGGTTCGATGTGGCTCTACGAGTTCGTACCACGCCGACGGGCGAGGACGGACTGGTAATGCGTACCTTCGGTCAGTCCCGCCACGTGCTCGTTGCCAGCAGCGAGTACCTCAAGGAGCGCGGCCGCCCCGAGCAGCCGCAGGAGCTCGCGCAGCACGCAACGCTGTCATTCGAGCCGGAGAGCGACCGCCAAACCTGGCAGTTGTTGGATTCAGATGGAGTGACCGCCAGCATCGAGCACACACCACGATTGGTCTGTCACGATTTTCCGTTGTTGCGGGCCTCAGTGTTGGCCGGGCTCGGCGTGGCGTTGCTGCCCGAGAGCGTGGTGCGGGAGGATATCGAGACAGGCAGACTGCAGCAGGTGCTACCCGCCTGGACTGTGCCGCTCGGCGTGTTTCATGCGGTCTTTCCCACGCGCCGGGGGTTGTTGCCCTCAGTGCGCGCTTTCATTGATTTTCTGGCGCAGCGGATGCCAGGCGCGATCTGACTGCGCCGGCAGCGGTCGGCGCATCAACGTGCTCTTGCCGAACAGCGACTCGATCAAATCCACAGCCACTACGGCAGTCTTGTTGCGCACATCCAGGGCCGGATTCAGCTCAACCACATCCAGCGACCCGAGTCGCCCGGTATCGGCAATCATTTCCATACAGAGTTGCGCTTCGCGATACGAAGGCCCACCCGCGACCGTGGTCCCCACGCCCGGCGCGATCTCAGGGTCCAGGAAATCCACATCAAAGCTGACGTGCAGATGAGTGTTGGCATCCAGATCAGCCAGGGCAAGATCCATGACATGGCGCACCCCCATCTCATCCACATAGCGCATATCGAACACTTCCAGCCCCTGCTCGTGCACGAAACGCTTCTCGCCGGAGTCGACACTGCGGATGCCAACCTGGCGAATCCATTGCGGCCGGATGGCAGGCACCGCACCCCCGAGCTCCACCAGCTCCCGGGGCCCGAATCCGCACAAACAGGCCAACGGCATGCCATGCAGATTGCCGCTCGGTGACAGCTCCCGCGTGTTGAAATCCGCATGTGCATCGAGCCACAACACACGCAGTTTCCGGCCATTTTCACGGCAATGGCGCGCTACAGCACTGATGGACCCTATGCCCAGACTGTGGTCGCCGCCCAGCAGCACCGGCAGATTTCCGAGCGCCAGATCGCGATACACCGCTGTATGCACATTCTGGTTCCACTCCAACACTTCCGCAAGATGCCGGTAGCCGTTGACCGGTGGCGTGGATGGATTCGGCGGACCGTTGAGATTGCCGCGATCGATGACCTGCAAACCGTGCCGGGTGAGTGCGGCGCCAAGCCCGGCGACGCGCAACGCTTCCGGGCCCATTGAGGAGCCACGGTCGTTTGCACCAACATCGGTTGGTGCACCGATGAGGGTGGCCGCCATCACCGCCCAACCCGTCCTTCTGTCGATCGCACACCTTCGAGGACCGGCCATTTACCCGGCTGCGGACGGTGGGTCAAGCCGCTGGTGTATTCCAGGCCACCGAACAGATCCTTCGGATCGTCCAGATCAGGCACCAGATCAATCTCCTCGGGCGCCGTCCGCTGCTCACGATTCAAGCGATACAGATATCTCAGAGCAGAGAAGTCCGTCAGCGCGAAGCCAACCGAGTCGAATATGGTCACTTCCTGGTCATTCGCGCGCCCGGGCACCTTGCCTGCCAGCACGTCAAAGAGCTCTGTCACCGGAAACTCCGGCTCCATCTGTTGAATTTCGCCTTCAATCCGGCACTGGGGCTCGAATTCGACAATCACGCGCGCGTCCGCCCTGCGGAGTATGTCCGCGTGCAGCTCGGTCTTTCCGGGGCAGTCACCGCCGACCGCATTGATGTGCATGCCGGGTTGAATCATCTCGGGTGTCAGGATCAACGCGTTGCATTTGTCAGCGGTGACCGTCGTGACAATGTCCGCTCCTTGCACCGCTTCGGCGGTCGAACGGCAACGCACGATCTTCAGTCCCTGCAGTCCGAGGCGCGTCAGATTGCGCTCCAATTTCAGGATTGCCGCAGGGTCCGTGTCATACAAGCGTATTTCGCGAATCCCCAACATCTGATGGAATGCCAGCGCCTGGAATTCGCTTTGCGCGCCGTTGCCGATGAGTGCCATGACACGACTGGACGGTCGCGCCATGCGGCGGGCGGCCAACGCCGACATCGCAGCAGTACGCAACGCTGTTGTGAAAGTCAGCTCCGAAAGCAGGAGCGGATAGCCGGTCTCGACATCGGCAAGCACGCCAAATGCGGTCACGGTCAACAACCCTTCAGCCGTGTTCTTGGGATGACCGTTCACATATTTGAACGAGTACAGTCGTCCATCACTGGTGGGCATCAGCTCGATGACGCCTCCATCCGAGTGAGTGGCATGACGCGGCGACTTGTCGAATTCACGCCAGCGACGGTAGTCGGCCTCGATTTCGTGGGACAGCGTTTCCATGAACCGGGCAGGACCTGCGCGGGTCACGAGTTCTTGGACGCGTTCGACCCCAATGTAGTCAACCATGATCGCCTTCCCCTATACGGTGCCTGGAGCGCTGCTAGTGTCCCTCGCCAGGTGAGCCAATAAATAGCCAGAAAACTGGTCAAATTCGTCTTATTTATGATCAGAATAGCAGCACAAACTGACGTTTTGACTAAAATAGGGGCCTATTGCCAGCGGAGAAGAGCGTGGACGACATCGATCGACAGCTCCTGGGGCTTCTACGGGAAAACGCCCGAACGTCTGTGGCCACCCTCGCCCGCAAGCTGCGGGTCGCGCGAGGAACCGTGCAGAACAGGCTCGCCCGTCTCGAGAACGACGGCACGATCGTCGGCTACACCGTGCGGCTGCGGCCGCAAGTAGAGTCGCAGCGGATTCTGGCGCTCACGACGGTCGCGGTCGAAGGCAACCGAACTGACGAGGTCATTCGCGCTCTGCGCGGAGACCCTGCTGTGGGCGCGCTGCACACGACCAACGGACGTTGGGATATCGTCGCGGAGTTACGCGCTGATAGCCTGGAGGCGTTCGACAGGGTGCTCGGGAGGATCCGGCTGATTGAGGGCATCTCAAACACGGAAACGAGTTTGTTGTTGTCGACGCATAAGTTGTAGAGCGGCGCATCGACGCGCGCCAGATCGCCGCGTTTATCTCAACCGTCGCACGAAGCGTGCGGCCAGCGATCGATTTTGGCCGAAGTGGACGTGCAGGTAACTTGCGAGCAGGTTGCCGCGCACATAGCCCATCGCATCGGCTGGCGCGTCGCCGCGCGTGCCGCGGACCTGCCACGCCGGGTTGCTGTTGGGCGGTGGACCGGCGTCGCTGGTGCTACCTGCGCCGACCGCGCTGGTGGTGCCGCCTGCGCGGCCTGCGCCGCCGGCGCTGCTGGCGCCGTCCACGTTGCTGCGGACCCACGTGCTGTACCGAAACTCGTGCCCGCGCAAAGTATCTCCCACGTCTGCCAGTAGGTTGGATCGCAGCGCGGTTGCGTACCGGTATCCTAGTGCGGCCAACTTGTCGCTCATTCGTGCGACACCCGGGAGCAAACCGGCCATCGGCCAATGACGACCATCTGAGTCCGTCAGCGCCTCTGTGAGAACCATGAACCCACCACATTCGGCGTAGATCGGAACGTCCGCGCCGTGAAGGTCTTTGAGCGCGGACCACAGGCCCGTGTTGGATGCCAGTGTCGGGCCGTGAAGCTCGGGGTACCCGCCCCCGAGGTAGACGCCCGCTGCGGTGACTGAAGGGCGTCCGCCGCGCAGGGGACTGAAGAATTCAATGGCGGCGCCCTCCTCGACCAGCAGCTCGAGGTTTTCGGGATAGTAGAAGCAGAATGCTTCATCCCGGGCGACGGCGATGGTCGGGCGATGGGCGCGGTGGGATGCCGCACGCGCGGGTGCTGGTGCCGTGGCCACGCGCGCGCCCGACCCCGCCCCGCGGGCAACCTCCACAATCCCATCCACATCAAACCGCGCGCTCACCGCCGCGGCCATCTCTGCAATGAGGGCATCACTGTCAACCTGCTCACCACCGGGCACCAACCCAAGATGCCGCTCGGGAATCTGCATCTGCAACGCGCGAGGCAGCCAACCCAACATCGGCAGCCCGGTGGCGTCGACGACAGCCTGCGCGCAGCCCTGGGCGTGTCGCGCCGAGCCGGCGAAGTTGAGTAAAACTCCCCGAATGTCCACTGCCGCGTCGAACTTCTGGTAGCCGAGCGCGGCAGCGCCGGCGCTCCGCGCCGAACCGGATATATCGAGAATCAGCAGTACCGGCGCCTTCAATAGCTTGGCGATTTGTGCGGTGGATCCGCGCTCGTCCTGCCAATCGCTTCCGTCGTAGAGTCCCATTACGCCCTCGACAACCGCGATATCGGCGTCCTCGCATGCCCGCGCGAATGAGTCCAATAGTTGCGAGTCGCTCAGCATCCAGGTGTCGAGATTGCGGCACGGACGACCAGCCGCCTTCTCGTGATAGCTGGGGTCGACGTAGTCAGGGCCGCACTTGAAGGGCTGCACCACGAGGCCCCGTTGACGAAGCGCCTTGATCAACCCTGCCGTAATGGTCGTCTTGCCGACGTTTGAAGAAGCGCCCGCAATGACAATGCGCGGTATTTCGAAGGCCTGTTTCAACTCAGAACTCAACACCCGCCTGCGCCCGGACCTTTTTATGTTTCAACGGGTGTTTGACAAGCGTCATCTCGGTCACGAGGTCGGCACGCTCTATCAACTCATCAGGCGCATTGCGGCCGGTGAGGACAACGTGGGTGTTAGGTGGGCGCTTGTCGATTCCAGCCAGCACCTGCTCGAAGGACAGATAGTCTTTGCGCAGCGCAATGTTTACTTCGTCGAGCAAGACCAGCTTGAACTCAGGGTCGGCCAGATAGCCAACCGCCACTTCCCAACCGGCCTGTGCCATAGCCTTGTCGCGCACGCGGTCCTGAGTTTCCCAGGTAAAGCCTCCTCCGGTCGCGTGGAAAACTATCTGATTGCCCCACGGTTCGAACGCACGCTTTTCCGCTGGCTCCCACGCTCCCTTGATGAATTGCACAATGGCGACTCGATGACCATGACCCAAACTCCGCAGGACCATTCCAAGAGCGGCAGTCGTTTTCCCTTTGCCCGCGCCGGTGTGGACGATGACCAGTCCCTGCTCACCAACGGTTTCGGAGATGCGCTTGTCCTGAATCGCCTTCCGACGCTCCATGCGTTGCTTGTAAGCGGCGTCACCGTCTTGAGCGACTGGATCTTCCGTATTGGGGGTATCGGCATTGGTGGTCATGGAGGCGAGTCATCAGGGGCTGTGAGGTGCGACAGTCTGAGGGGCGCCGACGGACGTCGCAACGGGCGCCGCAAGAATAGCCTCCCAATTGATAATCGCATTCCACAGCATCCGCTGATCACCACGATTCAGATCCCGATGCACGGGATTGAAATTAAAGGTGATCACGTGGCCGGCCCCCGCCCGCATGTCCAATATCGCGGCGCGCCCGATCAGATTCTGCTCACCCCACGCTTGCCCACTGACCACGAACGGAGCCCCCTCGCGGTCACCCCACTCGAGAACCACACCGCTTGGATCAACGGGGCCATCGAGGCACGTAGTGCAATAGGCCATCCGAAGCCAATATCTAGGCGTCGCATACAGCGCATAGTTTTGACGGAAAACGTAGGTCCGTGCGTCGTACCCGTAAGAGATGGGGTGATCGGGCCGTACGAACGTTACGCGCAAGTGACTGCCCGGAGTTCGCGTCTCTGTGTCCTGCGAAGCGGCCGCTGAAGCGATACCGCCGCCTTGCGAGCTACGAGGAACGCCGCCCGATTCGCGGCGAACGCCTCGAATGATTCCCGCTTCGAGCGGCAGCATCGAGCCGCTACCCAGCGTTATCAGCAGTCCGCCGCCCTCAACGAATCGCTGAACTTCCGCGAGACCTGCCCAACCAATTCCACCGGTAATGTCTTCCGACTCTGCTGGTGTTCCGTGACTCGGCGTCTGCCGTGTCTTCTTGAATGGCATGGGACCCCATGCCTTCGGAATCCCCTGTATTTGTTCCGCAAGCTCAAGATCGACGTGCGGATACAACAACACGTCGTACTTTTTCCTTAGATTGCCCGCCCTGATGTCCTCGTCTCGAACGTACGAGTACGCGACATGCCTCTGGTCAAGCGAATACCGCACCCAACCGCTGGTGTCTGTATCCGCCCAGGGAATCCAAACTCCCAGGCGCGGAGTCGATGCCATGTGGCGTTTGACGTCAGGCACCGCGGCTACGCCAACGAAGTTGAGACCCAAGCGCTCCGCAGTGTCCTCGACGGCCCTCGCCAATCCCGGCTGTGGTGCAAGGATCCAAGATCCCGCTGGATAATCCGCGCTGTCGACGACGAATGACCGCTCCGCAATGGACACCTTGAACTTGGACAGCCGGAAGCGCGCCTCCAGCAACCCTTCCTGGCCCGTGTCCTTGAGCAAATAGACCGAACCGCCGCCCGTGGAGACCGAACCCTGGACCTTGGAGACCATTCCCCGAACTTCGGGCGCTGCGGCGAGTTGGGTGAGATCGGCCGACCTGACCTGCGAGTCGGCAATGGGGATCGCATCCAAATGGTAGTGTGCCGGAAACTCCCACGAGATGTCGTCGTAAGGCTCCCCGGCCTCCTTCGGGTAGTGCTGCGGAGTCAACAGGTCAACGGCATAGTTGCGATACGGTTGATCCATGCGGACGACGTACGTACCTGCGGGAAACGCGCCCTCCTTCAGTTTCAACTCGTTGTTGGCCCGATGGACCTCGATACCTTGTGCCAACAGTCGCGCTACCAACTGGGAAACTCGCGTCGGATCTCCCTGCTGCGCGGGAATTACAAACGCAAACGGCGGCTCTTCGACTCCCTTGCGCCAGGAATGCACACCCTTCTGGTAGAAATTGCCGAGGAGGGTTTTTGATTGGCTGGCCGCCGCATCGAGCACCGCAAGTGAGCCGGTTTCGGTGTAATTCAGGTTATCCCGCGCCGACCATTTGAACGAGCCCGCAGGCGGTGGCGAGGGCCGGTACCATTCGCGGCTGATCTCATCCGCTGGCGAGGTCTGGGTGAGAGTCTCAGCCGTGCCGTTGCCGAAGGTTTCATAACCACGGCCGATGGCATTGTGATTGAGCCCGATGGAATCCAGGAACAGATGCGCGAAGTCGTCGCCGAAGTTCCAGGTCCACACCCCCGGCATGCCGAAGCCGGTCAGGGTCTGCACTTCATGGAAGCTCAACTCCAACCGCTCGTTGTATGACAGCGGGTCGATGTACTCGTTGATCGGACCCGTGCCGTTCCAGGTGATCAGCAAGGCCACGCTTTCGTGCAAATCGTGGATCACCTGCGGGTGCCACTCGAACAACATGCGCTGCACGGCCCTGGTTGTCGCGTGAGTCAGTTGATGCGCATCGCGGTTGATATCGACGAAGGCGTACCTGGACCAGTACGGTGGCGCCTGCCGCGGCAGTTTCTCCAGCTCGGTCTTACCCTTCAGGTACCGGTAAAACCACTCCACCTGCTTGTCGCGACCGTCGGGATTGCTTACCGGGTTGATCAGCACCACCAGGCTTTCCCGAATGCGCCGGATCATCGGTTGTTCCGAGACTGCCAGCCGGTAGGCGAGCTCGAGTACGGCTTCGGTCGAGCCGGTCTCATCCGAGTGGAGCGCGGCGTTGAAATAGTAGACAGGACGGGCACGCTGAATGATTTTCTCGGCCGCGGCGGCATCCGTTTTGCGTGGATCGGCCAGAGCGGCCGTGTCGGCTTTCAGTTGCTCCAGTTGTTGAATGCCCTGCTCGTCAGCAATCGCCAGCAGCACAATGTCGCGGCCCTCTTCGGAGCGCCCGATCGTGAACAGGCGGACCCGCGGCGAAGCGGCTGCCAACGCGCGGCTATACGCATAAGCCGCGCCCGAATCCACTAACTCGCCCGGTGCCCCTGCAATCCGGTGCAGGAAGGCACGCGGAGAAGGGACAGTGGAAGACGCCGGCACATAGGATACCCACGGCGAGAGGAAGCGAGGTTCGGTGGTCGCACGCGCGATCTCTTCGGAGGTATTCGGCTCAGGGGTGTCGGGCGCGGCGGCCGCGCCGCCAACACACAACACCACCGCGCACAGCGCCACTCCCTGCGCGCGCCATCCCCTCATTTCTTGCGCGCCAGCGCCGCCACGCACTTGACCAGCCGGTCGGCTTCATCCTTGGTGTTGTACATCGAGAACCCGACACGCACCAACGAACCGCCGGGGACATTCAAGATGTCCACCGGGCGCTGCGCATAGAAATTCCCATCCCAGACACAAATGCCCACCTTACCCAACGACTTCGCAATGAAGCCCGGCTCCTGATCATCGACAGTGAAAGACACGGTTGGTGCGCGCATCGGGCGCGCAAAGTCAACGCCCCACAAGCGAACGCCCGGCAGCTCACCGAGCGCCCCCCACAGGTGTTGCCCCAGCTCGTGCTCGTACAAGGCAATCGCCGCAACGGCATCGTGAACGGTTTCTTTGCGCGTGGAGCCTCGTCCGAACGAGGCGAGATAGTCCACCGCGGCCCCTACACCTTCGATTGCCGGATGATTGAGCGTACCGGTCTCGATTCGATAAGGCGGAGCGTCGTCCTGAACGATCAGTTTGTCTGTTGTCAGCACATCCAAAGCGCCCGGGCGCGAGTACAGAATGCCCACGTGGGGGCCGTAGAACTTGTAGGCCGAGCACAACAGGAAATCCGGGTCGATCTGCTGCACATCCACTGGGAAATGCGGCGCGTAGTGCACGGCATCCAGGATCAGCAATGCGCCTGCTTCGCGAGTCAACTCGCGCGCCAGGGCCAGATTGTTGACCGTGCCGATGGCGTTGGAAGAGCAACCCAATGCCAACAAGCGGGTCTTCTCGTTGACCAGGTTGCGCAGCTGCTCGTAATCCAGCTCTCCGGTCGGCAGCAACGGCACTTCCCGGACGGTCGCCCCGCGCTCCTGCAACAGTTGCCACGGCCCTCTGTTGGCCTCATGGTCCAACTGCGTAATGAGTACCTCGTCCCCGGGACGGATCGTTCGACCAATCGCTCGCGACAAGGCAAAAGTGAGCGTGGTCATGTTCTGTCCGAAGGAGATCTGCTCGTAGCCCTGCGCGCCGAGCAGATCGGCCACGGCACACCGGGCTTCCAACATCCGCTCGTCGAGCTCCGTGGACGGTGGGAAATTGCCGTGGGTGTTCACATTGCGATTGCGGTAGCAGTCAACGATCGCATCCATCACCGCTTTGGGGACCTGGGTACCGCCGGGCCCGTCCAGGAAGGCCACCGGGTGGCCGCTGAAAGTGCGCCACAAGGAAGGAAAATCCGCGCGGCTGCGATAACAGGTTTCCTCATCGAACACGGTCGTGGATTGCATCGTCAATTCTTCCTATGGGCACTGCAGCTCGGCCGGGCCAATACCGGCGGCGAGAAGTTGGTTTCGTAACCCTTCGAGTTGTCGTTCGTAGTGACGCCACTGGGTGAGTGAGGAGTCGTAAATGGGGCGACGCACCTGCGAGGCGCTCGCGGTGGTCGTGGCGGTTGGATTGCGATGGAACTGCAGGCAGCCGGGCTCCCATTCGAGCCCGCAGGCCGCCAGCAACCGCCGGCTCGCGTTTTCCTGGTCCCGCACCAGGCTTTCGTAGCTGATGTCGTAGATGACACCCGGCATGCTGCGATGCCAGTGATCCATGAGCCGCCGATAGCCGCTGAAATATCGCGCGATGTCATTGAGATCGTACGAGAAAGGATATCCGTCCTTGAACAGGGTCTTGAACATAGCGTAGCAGGAGGCCATCGGGTGTCGAGTCACGTGCACTATCCGTGCGTTGGGCAACGCTCGCCGGATCAGTCCGCAATACAGATAGTTCAGCGGCATCTTGTCCGTGAAATGACTGCGGTGCGCGGTCGTCGGCCGGGTCCTCTCGAGATAGTCCGCACCCAGGGCTGCGAAATCGACATCGCGGGTGGCGGCTATCAGCTGTGGGCGTGGCAAGGGCTTGCCGCCGGACTTTGCCAGGGCTGCGGATACCAGGGCCGCGGCGAAATGATTGAGCTCGCCGGCGGCGAAGACCTGGGAGTGGCTACCCAGGATCCGCTCCACCAGCGTCGTACCACTACGAGGCAGGCCGACGATGAAAATCGGCTCGCCGGTCGGACAACCCACGATGGGCTCCGTCGGAGCCTGCGGAAATGCATTGATGATCCAGTCGACCGTATCAACATCGTAGCGGACGTCGTACTGCAGATGTTTCCGCCGCACTTGTGTGCCCTTCTCGAGACTGCGCCAGGACTCCTCGTATCGACCTAGGTCTTCATATTCCTTCGCGAGCGCGTAACAGATCTGCACTTCGCCGCGCCACTGCGCAATGCCACCTCTGAGCAGGCGTTCCAGTGCATCAACGTGATTGCGCTCGGATGTCTGCTTGCGCAATTCTGACCGGTTGCTGTACGCCTCGAAATCGTCAGGACGGAGCGCTACGACGCGGTCGTAATCTTCCTCGGCCGCCTCGATCTGGCCGAGAAAGCGCCGCACGGTGGCTCGATTGAACCAATACAGCGCCTGCGCAGGATCCAGTGAAATTGCCTGCGTGTACGCCTCGAAGGCCATTTGATGCTCACCCACAGAGTTGAAGAACGAGCCGATGGCATCGAGCAACTGCGGGTCTTTGGCGGCCGAACGCTGCGCGGCGGCCGCCGCCGTCACACTATCGGCAACACGCCTTTGGGCGCTCAAACACCGCGCGTATTGCAACAGATATCGGGGATCGGACGGAGAGTCGGCCAGCGCGCGTTGAATCATCTGCATCGCGCCGTCAACCTGTCCCAGGCACAAGGCGATGAAGCTGGCAGTGTGCCAGCCGGGGTAGAACTCGGGGAACTCTGACGTGAGGCGATCGCTAAGGGCCGCGGCCGACTTGAGGTCGCCTGACTGAAGGAGACGCGTTACTTCCTGGTGGCGCGTTGATACTGACGATGGAGCCGCTCGCGTCATCCGACCAGCCTAGCCCCCGTAGGCCAGTCACTCAAGGAGCAGGCGTTTCGGCCACGACGGCTGCCTTGCCGAACGTTCCACGGATGTGGGCGCGGGCCTTGGCCGTTCCCTCCGTCCAGCGGACCTTGAGCGGCCCGGTCACCCCGTCCGGACCGGCGACGACTACGTCAGCAGTGCCCTCGCCACCCGGCCCCGGACTCAGCACCGCGCCAGATACCCGCAGGTCGTTCGCCCAGAGCACATCACGCAGCATCAGCCGATGGCCGTCTTTGCCCGAGGTAATCTCGATCGTTCCGCCGCGCAGGCCCACGGTCTTTCCCGTCGTATTGGAATCGATTCGCGCGATGGCATCACCGATCGTGAGCACGGCACCGGTCACGATTTGCAATTGCGCGCGGGCGGCCTCGTTGCCGGGCATTGCGCGGGCCGGCTCCAGCTCGTGAACCTGTTGAGCGAAGCCCGGCAGCACGCGCACCTCGGGAAGCGATTCGAGGCACTTCGTATCGCCTACGTCCAGTGTCTCAATAAAGCGCCTGGCTATGTCCGCCGGACAAACGCTCCGCGGATGCGCCAATCCTGCGTGGGCCAGCGCATTTACGTGGAAACCGTTCGGCACAATGAGGTGGCGGCCGTGCGCGAATCTTTTTGCGACCAGCGCGCCATCGGCAACCGGCGTCATATTGTCGAGATCGCCCGAAATAACCAGCGCTGGAATATCAGGATACGGCGAGCTGCGCAGCCGGGCGGTGGCTGCCAGGCGCCGCGCCTCCACGGCCGGCCAGCTCGCGCACTGATCGATGAACGCGTAGTCGAGGGGCATCCCCCGATATTCATCCAGTGTGAATGGCCCGTAGGTGTCCGGTGCGGAACGGCGGCGATCGGCAATGGCCCGCTCCCGGTTGGCCGCTCGCTGAGATGGCTCCAGGCTCATGTCAAATATCTGTGGCGCATCCTCACACATCACGGCTGCCGCAAGTCCCGCGCTGAACTTGGCCGGCGACTGCGTCGCGTCGCGCGAGTCAACTCCGATCTGTGTTTCAGCGATCAAGCGCAGCAAAGGCAGGCGGTCGCCCGCGACGTAAGCTCGGGCCGCGGCATCGGTCTCCCGTACGGTTGCATACGCGGGCGCACTGCCAAACATCACCATCGCGAGCTGAGTTGCATTGGCCGTGAAACTCCTGAGCCGGCCATCACCGTCGTGAGCTTTGGCAGCCACGGGCTCGCGCCGGAGCAACTGCAGGGCGGGAGTGATATGTTCGAGAGAGGTTCCGATCATTCGACTACAGCCGTCTGATCGCTCACAGCTCAAGTTGAATTTGGCACGCATTGCCGGCGCGTAGTTCGGGTACCACGCGTAATCCACGCCATCCAAGGGATATGCGCCATCGAGTATGACCGAGCGCAGCTTCTGGCCATATCGAACGGCGAACATCTGCTCGAAGAAAGTCCCGTACGAATCACCGTACAGATCTATCGGTCCCGTCTCCAGCGATTCCAGGATCGCCGCCAGGTCGTCCGTCGCCAAAGTAACGCTGTACAAAGGCGCCTTGGCGCCTAGAGTGCGTCCACATTTGCCGATGTTGGCTTCGGTAAGCACCGGCTCGGTTTGCAACGGACGACAATCGATCGCGCCCGAACGACCCGTACCGCGATTGTCCATCAGCACGACGTCGCGCTTGGCGCGTAGAGGCTTGAAGAAATCGAGGTAGTCCTCGCGGGATTCCGTGGCCGGAAAGCCGGGCCCGCCTTCGGTGGCGACCAGCGTCCCCAACGCTTTGCCCGGCTCGGTGTGAGGATAGAACTCGAAGTAAATGGAAATCGTGCCTGGTCTCGCTCCGCTGGGATCCAGCGGCCGCACCACGGTCCCGCACCAAGGTGCAGCCGTCTCGCAATGATGCAACGTGAGGGAGCCTACCTTGAGAGTGTCAGGCTCCTGAGCGAGGACCGGCAACGGCAGCGCCAGTAACGCAATGCCGGCCGCGAGCCACCCACGCATCATGGCGCAAACGGCGCTACGCCGCGCACGCACCGCGCCCATCCCGCTACGCGCCTAACGGAAGCTGTACTCGAGGTTGACACCCGCAGTACGTGGCCGCGACAGATACTCGGTCGACTGCTCCGGCTGGCGCGCAACCGACCATGTGGTGATACCGAGTTGGTTCGTCAAATTATTGCAGTACAGCCGGATCCTGAACTGCTTGGTCGCCTGAAATCCCACCCCCGCATTGATGGTCGTGAATCCGCCCAAATGCCGGAAGTTGGTCGAGTAGGTATTCTCGACGATCACATCGTTGTCGACGTCGTACTGCAGGTTGTTGACCGACGTGTTCACGTCGCTCCGGTAAGCCGCATCGACATGCAGCGACACATCCCGATCCTGCGCAAGCGGCACCACGTAATCGAACGCGGCCGTAATCTGCGTCTTCGGCACCAAGGGCAGCCGGTCACCTTCCTGGCCAACGAAGTTGGACCGGATGAAGCCCTGGGTAAGTTTCGCATCCGTGTAGCTGCCGCCGATGGTGGCCGACAGCTCGTTGGTGATTGCCGCCTGGACCTCCAGCTCGACGCCCTGGCTGCGAGCGTCCTTACCGTTGACGACAATCTGGATGCCCGTCACTGGCGCATAGGCATCCAGTTGAATGTCGTGCCAGTCGACCCGATAGACGGACAGGCTGTAGCGTATTCGGCCACCGATCAGTCCCTTCACACCGACTTCATAGTTCTTCGCCGTGTCCGGTTGAAACGGAATCAAGGCTGCCGTGGCCGGGGATGGCTCGCATCCACCCAGGGTCACGGTGGTGTCCGCCGGACAGATCTTGAACGAGTTGGCACCGCCGTGCCGGAATCCTTCCGAGAAGGTGGCATACAGGCGCGCGGCCTTGGAAACCTCGTACGAAGTATTCAACTTCCAGATGTGGCTGCGATAGGACTTCGACTGCTGGCTCGTCGTCGCGCCCATCGGATCTTCGCCCGTATCGGAAAATGCAGCACCCGCGAGCGGATAAATCTGCGTTTCCGACTGATCGTACGACTGCCAGAACTGCCGCCCCCCGCCGGTGACCTGCCATTTGTCCGTCAGGTGACGGGTGAGCTCGCCGTAGAGGGCGTGGTCGTGGAAGCGCGTATGACGGATATTGTTGTAAAAGAAATCGGTGGGCGACAAGGTCGCCGGGTCGGTGCCGTTCCGGTCGGCAATCACATCGGCAAAGGTGTTGAAGGCCGTGCCGGCGTAATAGTTGTAAGCATCCGCGGATCCGGGCAGATGGCTCCAGGCGGCAAAGCCGGGAATCGTCTCAGGATCCGTCAGCAGGGATTTCTGGTCGCGATAGAACGCGCCGGCGATGTAGTCCCACGCACCGCCGGTCTTGGATACCAGCCGCAACTCCTCGACGAAGGATTTATCCGACGAATGGTCGAAGTTGAACGCAGCGTAGCGCGGATAACCGCCATAGTAATACGGATTTTGAGTCGCGTAATACTGTTGCCCCGATGAGATATCAATGACGTCATCGTATCTGTTGTTGTAATACGAGCTCGATGAGGTCAGGGTCGCGAATCCGGCATCGACCGAGACCGTTACCGCACCGATGTCCAACGTGCGATCCAGAGACTGCCGCGGTATCAACTGGTTCGTGGTGTACAGCGGACGGTGAATGGTGTCGCCGGTGGAATAGTCGAATCCCACACTCTGCCAGGAGAACCCGCCGGAATGATCCTTCTGGTGTGTGTAGTCGGCCAGCAGGCTGAACTGATTGCTGGGCTTCCACAGCAATGACACACGGCCGTACTTGCTGTTCGAGCTGTCGACGTCATTGACTTGCTGGTACAGATAGTCGCTGGTCAACGGATTGTCGGGATCGGCCAGCAGCGGCTGACCGGTCTTGTCATAGCGCGCCTCGTGCAGGCCATCAATGAAGCCCTCGAGCTTGGAATACCCGGCGTTGGCGCGCAGCGCCACCGTATCACCGAGCGGCACATTAATGATTCCATCGAAGGAGTACGAAGGACCATTCGAGTGATCCGTGCCCGACAGGTCGGCGGTTACATCCGCCGAAAACACTCCCAGATCCGGCTTGTGCCGGATCAGCTTGACGGTACCGCCCACGGCGCCGGAGCCATACAGAGTGCCCTGCGGACCGCGCAAAACCTCCACGCGCTCGACGTCGGTGAGGTTGAAATTGACGAACAGCGGCACTTCGTCGATGTAGGTGGAGACCAACGGCACGGCCAGGTTCGGCCCGAAGTAGCTCGAGCCCTGATCGGAGGCATTCAATCCGCGGATGATCAGCGTGCTGTTGGTGCTGTTGGCGCGCGGACCCAGGTCCGCTGCAACGAGTCCAGGCACCATGCGCGACAGGCTCTGCAGGTCCTTGACGCCGGACTGCTCGATCTGCAGCGCGGAGATGGCACTGATGTTGTAAGGAACTGTGAGGACATCCTCTTCGCGGCGGTTGGCGGTAACCACCACTTCCTGCAGCACCGGGGTATCGCCCGTCTCGGCGGCCGGCACGCCGCGGGCACCCGCAAGAGCTGCGGCAATGGCGGCAGCGATCAGTGGTTTTGGATTCGCCACGCGGTACACCCCTTCCATTTAAACGGTCATATAAATTATTAAATGGTTGTATAACAGGCCCGTTTGCCGCGTCAAGGGTCGAGTGACTCCGGCGGTTTAAATCGATCGTCGGCGTCGATTCCAAGCCACGCAATGGCCCCGACCACCGAGAAAACCGCGCCGATGACAAACGCGGCCGTCCAGTCCCCGTGGCCGGACAGGTAGGCGACGATCGGAATGCCAATCAATCCGCCACCATTGCCGCCGGTATTGAGCACGCCCGTGGCGGACATGCTGTCGGCGCGAGCGACGAACATAGTGACCGCCCAGAAAGGCGCTTCGGTCAGCTCAACGACGAAATAAGCGAGCGCCAATGCCGCAACTGCAGCGTACGGATTGCTCAAGCTCACCGTGACGAGCAACAGCATTCCCGAGATGGGCAGCGCCACCAGGGGCACCAACCGGAAACCCCATTTGTTACCGAATCGTGAACAGGTCATGCCCACCAGCGGGCCGCCGAGGCCCGCCCCCAGTGCCGCCGCAAGCGGTGGCAAGGTGGCGAGCCAGCCACCCTGCAGCAGATTGAAGTGCCTCTCCTGGACCAGGTACAGGAAGCACCAGTTGGATATCAGGTAGAAGACGTAGTTCATGCAGACGTAGGAGAACGCGGCCAACAGGATCGAGCGGTGCGCCAGCAGAGCCCGCAGGCGCCGCCAGTCGATCTTGGCCGGCGGCGGTGGCGATGCCTCCTTGCCCAGCTCGGCTATTTCCGCCGGCGTGACCGACGGGTGCTCGCGTGGAGAATTGCGGGCGTACCAGGCCCACAGCACGATGACGACCACGGCAGGAAGTGCGGGCCAGAACAGCGCCTGCTGCCAGCCCAGGGTGCTCATGAGATAGGCCACCAGGGGCGGTGTCGCGGCCGCGGCAATCTGCAATCCGGCCGACTGCACGCCCTGGATCAAGGCCCATCTTTCGGGCCGGAACCAGGCCTCCATCACACCCGCCCCCACGGGGAAAATGGAGCCTTGGGCCAGCCCCACGACCAGCTGCAATCCAAACAACACCACGAACAACGCTGTGCCACTGAGAGCTGCGGGTGCCATCGGTGTGAGTACGGTGGCCAGAAACGCCACCGCGCTGATCAGGGTGAACATCAGGCGCGCGCCCAGGCGCTGACCGATCACGCCTCCTGGAAACTGGAACGCGGCATAGCCCAGCACCAGCGCCCATTCCAACCAGCCGATTTCCATCTGGCTGAAACCGAGCTCGGGCATGATCCGATCGGCCGCAACCGTCAGCCCCTTCTGTTGGAAGTAGGCGATGAAGCCGAAAGTGAAAAGAAAGGCGTAGATCCGCCAGCGGACTCGATGAGTCAGCGAATACACGAATCCGGCCCCAACCTCTCCCGCACGTAGCGCCGGATGTCCAGGCTGAAATCTTCCATCGGTGCGTAATACCCGTGGGTGTGGACGCGGCTGCGCATGCCGCGCTGCACCGATTCGCAGATCGCCCAGTCCTGGCGATTGGTGACATCCCAGAATTCAACCGCATCACTGGGATCGAAGCCGGGTTTCTCGATCTCGCACGGCTCGAACAGGAACTGGCAGACGATGTCGGTGCGCTCTGGGCCGCGCGGCTGCAGTATGAATACGGCGGCGTGGTCGCGGGCCAGGCTCACGAACAGGTTGGGATAGATGACCTCCCCCTTGTGGCGCACCTGCTCATCCTCGTTGAGGCCCGGGAAGGAGCGCCGCTGGGTAGTGCCGCTGAACGTGAAGGTATCTGCTCCCTGCCGGTGCGGAATGCCTCGCGACCAATCCAACCCTCCCCCGCCCGCTTCGCGGAACGCGGGCACGACTGAACACAACTCCGGGTGGACACCCCCGCAGTGATAGCACTCGTTGTAGTTCTCGCAGATCGCCTTCCAGTTGGCGGCCACCGCATAGGTGATCGAGTGACCGATCCGCAGACCGGCCAGCGGATAACGGCTGATGCGCGCTGGAATCTCGCCCAACTGCGCGGCGAACGGCTGCGCCTCGGCGGGAGTCAGATTGAGGAAAATGAATCCTCCCCAGCATTCAACTCCGACCGGATACAAGGAGATGGTGCTTTTGTCGAACCCGGGCACATTGGCCATGTGAGGCGCCGCCACCAACTGTCCATTCAGGTCATACGCCCACTGGTGGTACGGACAGAGTATGGAACGGCCGGCAATCACTCCGCCCTGCACTGCCATCCCGGCGGGCGGGGCCTCATCGGTGCGGCACAATCGGGAGCCTCGATGGCGGCAGACGTTGTAAAAGGCTCGCAGCGCTCCCTGGCGATTGCGCACCAGGATGATGCTTTCGCCGACCACATCCAGCACCCGAAAGTCACCCGGCGCCGGCAGCTCCTCTTCGCGCCCTGCGCAAAGCCACTCGCGGCAGAAGATCCGTTCCTTCTCCTGCGCGTAGATGTCGTCCGCGTAATACCAACTCGAGGGTAACGTCTGCTCGAGCCCGCCGAGGGATGAAATTGATTCAACGCTCATCGCAACTATCGCTCATGGCAACCAGGGGCCCCCGCTTCCATCGTCGTACAGGAAGGGCAGTTCCTCAACGATGGGTGCATCCCGTCGATACAACTCGGTACCGGCGGGGCCATCGAGCTCCCGCGCAAAACGATGCCCGCTGTGCACTGCGTGCACAATCGCGCCCGGCGCCAGAACATCGCCGATCCGGTCGACCGACACAATACCGGCCGCGCCCAGCTCTCTCTCCCGCAACATCAGCGCCGAATAAAGCTCATCCCGAGCCCGGCGAGCCCCGACAATCACGAGGGATCGACACGGCAACCGCTGCTCTTCCCCGGTGAACAGGTTGGCAATAACCACCTCACCCGTCTCGAATCGTACGACACGGGAGAGCGTATGAAGCCGGACTCCTGCCTTGGCAAGTGCACGATGTACCTGGGGCTGCTCGTTGGTCATTATTGCCCACGCCGACGCATGTCCCGCCGGCGTCACATAGGTCACGCTATCAGCAGCCTGCGTCAAATGCTCTGCTATCGCACTGCCCATGTAGTAGTTGTCGAAGTCGAACACCACAACAGGGCCGTCGAGATAAGCCCCAGCCGCCACGTCGTCTGGCGTATAGACGTGCGCTTGCTCCAACTCGCCTACTGGTAGTTCCAGGGGGGAGTACAGCATTCGCGACCAACGTGCGCCGGTGGCTATCACCACCCGCTGATGCTCAAGCTCCAGGATGTCGTTGACCGTGAGTTCGTTGCCGGCGTAGAGGGTGACGTTGGCCAGGCGTTGCAGTTGACCCAAACGCCAGTCGAGCACCCGGCCCCAGGTATTCAGGCCTGGCAGCGAAGTCTCAAATCTCAAGCGTCCGCCGAAGTTGTCCGCGGCTTCGGCAAGCGAAACGTGGTAGCCACGTCGGGCCAAGGTGAGCGCGCACTCCAGACCTGCCGGACCGCCACCGACAATCAGTACCGATGACTCACTTCCAGCCGGCGAAAACTTTTCAGGATGCCACCCGCGCCGCCATTCTTCGCCAATGGTCGGGTTCTGAGTACATCTGACGGGCACACTGTCATGCCAGCTCGAGATACAGATATTGCAGCCGATGCATTCGCGGATGTCCTGCTCGCGGCCCTCGTCGATCTTCTTCGGCAGGAAGGGATCGGCAATGGACGGCCGCGCACCGCCAATCAGGTCGAGAATCCCGCGCCTGATCTGCGACACCATGGTGTCGGGTGAAGTGAAGCGGCCCACACCGACGACCGGCTTCTTTGTAATCTGTTTGACGAAATCGATGACGGGCTCGTGACTGGCCTCCGCCGTGAACCGCGACGGTGCACAGTCTGTCGGGCTCGAGTCCATCTTGACATCCCACAGATCGGGGACATCGGCCAACAACTCAACAACCTCGTGCGCCTCGGAGGCGGCGCGCTCGCTCTTGCGGCCGCGAAGCTCCTCCAGGCTGATCCGCAGGGCCACGCCGCACTTGTCGCCCACCGCGTCCTTCGTGACCTCGAGCAACTCCCGGACGATCCGAACTCTGTTGGCTACCGAGCCGCCGTATTCGTCGGTGCGAAGATTCCACTCGGGTAGCAGGAACTCATAGGGCAGATAGCCCATCCCCGCGTACACGTACACGATATCGAACCCGGCACGTTGCGCTTTGCGCGCGGCCTCGGCTTGCCAGCGCAGCAGGTTGCGGATGTCGGTGGAATCCATCGCCTTGGAGCGTTGATTGCCCATGAAGCCGACGTGGGTCGCCATCCAGGACAGCCCGGAGGGCGACAGCGGAGGGAACCGGCTGGTCTTGTTCGATACAGAGCCACCGCCGTGCCACAGCTCGATCCCGGCAAGCGAACCCTGCTCATGAACGGCGTCCGTCATCATCGCGTGGGAGCGCACATCGTTGTCGTCCCACAGAGTCGCATACGGAAGCGGCGAATCATCCGCCGTAGGGTGGACCGAAACGTAGCCGGTGCAGACGACGCCCCACCCGCCTTCCGCCTTGATGCCGCGAAAGCCCGCCCGCATCCGCGGCATGGTGTTGGTCATACCGCTCGCGTGCGGAACCGCGTAGAAACGATTGGGAGCGGTGACCGGGCCGATACGAACCGGCTCGAACAGGATATCGAAGCGTGAATGACGCGCCATACCGCAACCCCACTAACTCGCGCGAGGCCAGTATAGAGTCAGTCCGAAGCGCCGCGCCACTATTTATCGGTCGTTCAACAAGGAATTCGCACCGAAGGACCCGGCCGATGCGACTACAATTACGCCTCAGGACAGTGCAACCGAGGGAGCTCGCGTGACCGGACAACCCAAACGAACACTCGCGGACGTGGCGAAAGAGCTGGCCACCGTGCGAGTCACCAGCCGCAAGCTCGTCACTGACTGCCTGGCACGGATTTCGGCGGTACCGGGTGAAGGCTCGCGGGTCTTTTTGAAGGTCTATGGCGAGCAGGCGCTGGCGACGGCGGATTTTTACGACCGGATGCGCCAGGAAGGCGCGCGCCTGAGCGCCTACGCGGGAATTCCTATTTCCATCAAGGATCTGTTCGATGTGGCCGGCGACACGACACTCGCGGGCTCGACAGTTTTGAAAGGCGCACCGGCAGCGGAACGGGATGCCACCGCAGTGGCGCGACTCCGGGCGGCCGGCTTCATTGTGATCGGTCGGACGAACATGACCGAGTTCGCCTTCTCCGGCGTGGGCTTGAATCCACACTACGGCACGCCGCTGAATCCATGGGATCGGGCCACGGGGCGGATTCCGGGCGGTTCGTCTTCAGGCGCCGCTGTGAGCGTCACCGACGGCATGGCGTATGGCGCAATGGGAACGGATACCGGCGGTTCGTGCAGGATCCCGGCCGCGTTGTGCGGCATTGTCGGTTTCAAACCAACAGCCCGCAGAGTCCCGTTGACGGGTGCTTATCCGCTGTCTACTTCTCTCGACTCCATCGGGCCGCTGGCCAACTCGGTCGCCTGTTGTGCGGCGTTGGATGCAATCCTGGCCGGTGATACGCAGGCGGGTAGCCTGCAGCCCGGGAGCCTGCCGCACGCGGCCTCGGCGGGCACGGTCGATACCGGCGGTTTCGCCGTCAGCGATCTACGCCTGGGCGTGTTGACCAACTATGTGACAGACGGACTCGACGCGGCCGTCGCGGCCGGACTGCAGCGCGCCCTCACCAGGTTGACCAAGGCCGGCGCAAAACTGACTGATGTGAAGTTGCCGGAGTTGGGCGAGTTGCCTGAGATCAACCGCAAAGGGGGACTGTCCGCTGCTGAGGCGTACGCCCTTCACAGGGCACGGTTGGCGAAGGACGCCTCGGGTTACGACCCGCGTGTTGCGAGCCGCATCTTCCGTGGGCGCGAGCAGGACGCGGCGGACTATATAGATCTGTGGAACAGCCGCACTGACTTCATCGCTCGAATTACGCAGCGGATTGGAAAGTACGATGCGATTCTGATGCCCACCACACCGACAACGGCGCCGGCCGTTTCCGATCTGGCCGGCGACGAGGCCTACGTGCGAATCAATGGCTTGATGCTCCGCAATCCGAGCATCGTCAACTTCATCGACGGGTGCGCCATCTCGGTACCCTGTCATGAGCCGGGTACCGCGCCAGTCGGGTTGACGCTGTTTGGACTCCGAAACACCGATCAGCGGGTGTTGTCGGCCGCCGCGGCTGTCGAGACTGCGCTGTAAGGGCGCCCGGGGCCTAAAGCGGCAACCGGTGGGTGGCCGCAACGCACGCAGCCTGGTCGTACATGGCGGACATCATGGTCAGGGCGCGGGCAAGCGATTCAAAATCGGTCTTGCCCGCGGTCTCGCGCGTCATGGATATCAGCAACTCCTTGCGGAAGCGTGCATAGCGATCGGTGACATCTCTGCCGAGCACCGAGACCTGGTAAGTCACGTCTTTTTTGCTGCCCTTCTCGCGGGATTTCTCTATCAGCCCCGCCTTCAGCAGCTTGCGGGTGCCGTACTGCAGGTTCGACAGGTCGTCGCGTTTCAACAACCGCGCCAGCTCCGAGATGCTCTTGGGCCGGTCGTGCATGCGGATCACATGCAGCAGGGCGGTATCGGTACCTGAAAAGGGCTGGCCGTGACAGCAGCCCAGGCAATCCGCCTGCCAGCGCTCGAACGCCGCGGATACCCGGAATATCGAGAACTCCAGCTCCGTGAGACCCACCTCGAAGTCATCCGTGGCCAGATGCCAGTGTTTGTCCAGGCCCTTGGCGCCGCGGCGCGTGTTCCCAGTGGCGACCATTGCTTGACACCTATAGTTTTAACCGTAACATGTAGTGTAAATCACACGTAAAATTAACGGCATCCCAAAATAAAAATCAGCGGGTGCAGCGGATCGGGACAGGTGGTTTGGTCGGGGTCGATAATTAAGAGGGGTTTCATAACGCCGGCGCAACAGCCGGCTTGGGGAGTCAACGTGGCCCAGTCGTACTTTCGCCGCATAGCAGCGCCGGCCGCCATCCTGGCCGCCCTGCCAACCGTACCCGCCTTCGCGCAAAGCGTCCTCGAAGAGGTCGTGGTCTCCGCGCAGAAGCGCGAACAGAACATCCAGGACGTAGGCATTTCGATGAGTGCCTTCACGGGTGACCAGCTCAAAGCCCTCGGAGTGAAGGAGAGCTTCGATGTCGCCGCGTTTACGCCGGGTGTGCACATTTCCGGCAACCTCGCGGGACAAAACACTCAATTCACCATCCGCGGCGTGACACAGAACGACTTCAACGACATCGTCGAAGCGCCGAACGCGGTTTATCTCGACGAAGGTTATATCGCCATCGCCCAGGCGCAGACTTTCGGCGTCTATGACATTGAGCGCGTCGAAGTGCTGAAAGGCCCTCAGGGCACCCTCTTCGGGCGCAACGCCACGGGCGGCCTGGTTCACTACATCTCGCGCAAACCTGACTTCGACAAGGTCGCGGGCTTCACTGACGTAACGTTCGGAAACTTCGACAGCGACACGCATGGATTGTCCGAACGCATCGAAGCCGCCGTCACCGGCCCGTTCAGCCCGACTCTCGCCGGCCGCATCGCGATGATGTACAACCATAGCGACGGGTATCTGAACAACCTGTATCCCTACGGTGCACCCGCCGGCCTGGGCGGACTGTCCCCGGGCAATGGCGCGGGCGCCGACCTCGGCGGAGATAACACCTACGCCCTGCGCGGCACGCTGGACTTCAAGCCGAGCGATGACCTGCTCATGCGCCTGTCGGTCAACTACGCGCACTCGAAGGAACCCACCGGTCCCTACCAATCGAAATCCACGATTGGTGTCGTGAATCCGGGTGGCGAGCTGGTCAATGTCATCAACACGCCCGCCAATGAGACGCGGCTGAGCATCCAAGGCACCGCCGATGGGGGCGGGAACGCCATCGACGGCAGCTCACTGTCACCCGGTGCGAATCTCGGCCTCCCCGGCCGGCCGGTCCCCGGCGGCGACTTCTTCGGCTATATCGACCCGGACGGCCCGGGAACCAACATCAGCAGCGACTTTGCTTTCAACAACAACGGCTTCGTCCAGACCTACGGCATCAATGGCCGGGTCGAGTGGCAGCTCGGCGGCGGCATGACCCTGACTTCCATCACGGATTTCAAGAACTATAAGAAGCTGCTGTTCATCGACGTCGACTCCGCGCCCGTCAATCAGTTGGCGAACTATGCCGGGGTAGCCGCCACGAGCACCACGCAGGAAATAAGACTGAACGGTGAAGCGGAGCACCTGCGTTGGGTCACCGGCCTGTTCTACTTGAACATCAGCAACCATTCCGACAACGGACTGAAGGCCCCGGCGAACAGCATCGTCGGCACTTTCGTCCGGCCCGTCGATATCGGCACGGTCGCCAAGCTGATTACCAATTCATACAGCCTGTTCGGCCAGCTCGAGTACGACTTCACGAGCAAGCTGACCGGTATTATCGGTGTGCGGGCCATCCAGGAGCGCAAGGGCTTCAACACCGGCATCGGCGTGTTCCCCACGGACAGCAACTTCAGCGTGAACCAGGGGAGCTTTCTGCCCAGTCCCTTCGGTGAAGGCTCGCCCTACTTCGCTTCCGACCATTCATCCAACACGCTGTGGGCCGGCAAACTGCAGCTCGACTACCATCTCACCGACCAGTTCCTGCTCTACGGCGGTGTGAATCGCGGCGTGAAGGCCGGCAGCTTCAATGCGCCGCTGTTGGGCGCCTACCTGGGGTCCGGTGCCAACCAGTCCCTGCCCTACAAGGCCGAGACACTGTACGCGTATGAAGCCGGCTTCAAGTCGACACTGCTCGACGGCCATGCCCGCCTGAACGGGTCGGTGTTCTACTACGACTACAAGAACTACCAGGCTTTCCTCTTCGTCGGTGTCGGCGGTGTCGTCATCAACGCAGACGCCAACAATGTCGGCGCAGAGATGGATTTGCAGATCACGCCCTTCAAGGGCTTGGATGTCATCCTGGGCGGCTCCTGGTTCAACGCGAACGTCAAGAACATACCGTTGCGCTTCGGCTCTCCGTTGGCACCGCGGGACGTCAAACCTACCTATGCGCCGCCGGTCCAGGCCAACGCAATGGTCCGCTACAGTTGGGAAGGCCTTGGCGGCCTCATGCACGTGCGTGCCAACGCCCATTACTCCGACAGCTTCTATTACAACCTGCGCAACTTCGCCGCCGACCAGTTTGGCGCCTACACGATGGTCAACGCCGGATTGGGTTGGGCTACGAATGACGACAAGTGGGAAATCAACCTGGACGTGAAGAACCTCACCAACGCGCACGCGGGTGTACAGGGATTCGATCTCGCCACGCTCTGCGGGTGTAACGAGGAGTCATACCAGCCGCCGCGTTGGACAGGGATCAATGTCAAATACACGTTCTAGGCGTGATTTCATAACTCACGGCGCCGCCGCTGGCGGCGCCTGCCTTCTGACCTTCACCCTGGCGGGCTGTAAGACGAAGCTGACGCCCGCCCAGGCGCGTGCGGCAAATGTACCGTTTCACACGCTTCAGCCGGGTGAAGTGAAGAACGTTGAAGCTTTGGGCGAGACCCTGCTGCCGGGCAGCGCTATGGCGGGTCTCGCGCACTATCTCGATCACCAGCTTTCTGGCGATCCGGCCAACAGCATGTTGATGATCAAGTATCTGGGGGTCGCGGGTCCTTTTGAAGGTTTTTATCGCGGAGGACTGCATGCGTTGGATGCTGCCGCGCAAGGTTTGTATGGGAAGGCTTTCGCTGAGCTCAGTGGGGATCAAGCACGCGCCTTGGTGACTCAAATGTCGGCCGGTCACATTGCGGGATGGGAAGGCCCGCCGGCGGGACTGTTCTACTTTGTTCTTCGCAATGATGCGGTGGATGTGGTGTACGGCACGCAGTCTGGATTTGAGCAGTTGGGGGTGCCGTATATGGCGCATATCGTGCCTCCCAGCCGGTGGGGGGAGTGATGGTGTCATCGGCGGTGGCCGCGCCCCGCGCGGGCGATGGGCTGCCCCGCGACCCGGTCGATGTCATTATCGTTGGCTCCGGCGCAGCCGGCAGCAACATGGCCGCCCGCCTGGCCGAGGGCGGCAAGCGTGTTCTGATTCTCGAAGCCGGCCCGGCCCGTTCGCCCGCCGACCTCATCAGCTCGACCCTGTACGCCCGCCGAGTCAAATGGACCGGCCCGCCCGTGTTGGATGAAGGCAAGAATCCCGTCGGCTTCGTATTCAACGCCGCTTACGGAACCGGCGGCGCGGCCATGCACCACTATGCAGTTTGGCCACGATTGCATGTCGAAGATTTCGAGATGCATTCGCGTCACGGGCGCGGGCTGGACTGGCCGCTCAGGTATGCCGATCTCGCCCCTTACTACGACCGCATTCAGTTGGAAGCGGGCGTCAGCGGCGATGCGACGAAAGAGACTTGGCGGCCGCCCGGTGCCCCCTACCCTATGCCGCCAGTGCCTGTCTTCCCCCAAGGTGCGGCCATCGCGCGGGGGTTTAACAAGTTAGGCATGGCAGTCGCGCCTTTACCCCTGGCCGTGACCACCACCAACTACCAGGGCCGCGCCCAATGTCTATGGGACGGTTGGTGCGACTCGGGATGCCCAATCGGCGCGCTGGCAAACCCACTCACCATTCACTTGCCCCGCGCATCGGCGGCAGGCGCGCAGCTCGTGAACGACGCGCCTGTTACAAAAGTTGTAACCAGCGAGGATGGTGCTCGCGCGGTCGGTGTTGAGGTGGCGTTGAAGGATGGGTCTCGGCAAATGTTGCGTGCCAAGGTCGTTGTGCTCGCGGCGTTTTCTGTTGAGAACCCTCGATTGTTGCTGTCCTCCGCCACTCCCAAGCATCCCCAGGGTTTGGGCAACTCCGGCGGATTCGTCGGCCGTTACATCATGACGCACGCTGCCGGACTCGTTTACGGCCTCTTCGACGAGGAAACCCGTCCATACATGGGCGCGTTCGGCGGCCAACTCGTGAACCAGGACAGCTACCCGAAAACTACTCATCAGGCCAGCGGCGCGTTCGGAAGCTACCAATGGATGATTGCGCAGGCGGTCAAGCCCAACGATCTGCTGGGCATCTCAACAACACGCGCGGACTTGTTCGGCCCCGCGCTGCATGAGTTCATGAAGCGCGCCACACACGGCTTCGCTGGAATGACCGCAGTAGTTGAGGACCTTCCAGTGGCCGAAAACAGGGTCACGCTCGGGTCGCAAGCCGATTCTCATGGCGTGCCCATTGCGCGTGTTTCTCACGATACGCATCCAGCGTCGGTTTCCTTGTGGAAGGCGGCCCTGGCGCAAGGCAAGGATGTCATGTCGGCTGCCGGTGCCCGCGAGGTCTGGACGGGCCCTGCGGGTAGCATGCACATCATGGGTGGCACCGTCATGGGCACTAGTGCCTCGGACTCGGTGACCAATGGCTACGGTCAATTACACGACATTCCCAACCTGGTCGTGGCCGGCCCGGGATTGTTTCCCACCAGTGGTGGCGTCAATCCGACTTTCACCGTGCATGCCTTGGCGGCGCGCAGTGCAGAGCACTTGCTGGCTAACTGGAATCAGCTCGCCGGATAAACCCGATTCAAACCGGCTTTAACGAATCAAATAGCACCGGTTCATCCAGTGCATGCCGCAGAATCAGTGCGGTCGCATCCTTCAGGAATTCAGTCGCCACCTGCGGGGTTTTCAGGACCTTTAACTCATTTTTAAAATCTGGACTGCCGCCGTGCGCGATGGCACTTCGAAATCCATAGAGTCGCTTCCAGATCTTATTCGGGTCGACCCCCTTTCCGAAGATCCAATAGTCCAAGGGCTGCCGCAGACGGGATTGCAACAACGCTACCTTGCTGCAAATCTGATGCGACAAAGAGTCGCCGAGCTCCTTGTCGTTCGGATTGTGAGTCAGAAGCATCTCCAAGACCATGAAGTAACCTAGTACACGCAGCTCAACGCTGAGCGGCAGCCGATTGAAATGCTCGAGCGTATCAACCGCGCGACTGATTCCGGGGTGAATCGCTTTATCCAGCTTCGAGAATGCCGTCAGCGCACCGCGCCACTCCTCGACAATTTCGGTGTCCACGGGAAGGGCTTTGATAGGGATACTGAAATAGCTCTCGGGGACGGATACGGATTCAAACTTCCGGCCCATTTGTTGGCCCTTCCCGAATTCCTCCGAGGTATACACTTCCGAATAACAGAGGATCCCCGGCGGCACGAGATTTGCGCCCTTCCGAAGGGTTGCAAGCTCCTCCGGTAGACCAGCCCACGAGACTACATAGTAGCGCCAGCGATTTCGCGGCAGCTCTCGAGCCTCGTGACGGGTCTTTATTTCCGACGCCTCGAGCATCGTCCATTCGTGCTCATAGTAAAACTCAAGGGCGAGACCGCCCAAGACCAACAGCCGTTTGATCTCGGCAATCTGTTGCTCCGTGGCCGCTTCCAGCCGCAGCGTCGGTGTGATTGAGATTGGCAAATCCACTTGGACGTCGAGCACGTTGACAACGAATGCATACCCTCCCTTATTTTCCATCGTGATCCGGTTGACCTCCACAGCCAGTCGCTCCGGCCCGCCAGCATCACTTGTCACTATCGGTTTCCTTCGCGCGCTGCTCCTCTCCCGGTTCTGTTTGCAGAACCCGACGAACAATGGCCTTTGTGAACTGCTCCGGTGTTACTTCCGGAATGTCAACAAGATGTATGTCCTCGTCGCGCATAGCGTCGACTCGTTTCCAGTCAGTTCGAGATCCTCTTAGAGATCGCTCGCCCACTTTGCGTCGCCTTTGCCGAAAGTGCCAGGATATACCTCGCTGGCTCCGTATGGGCAACGGACGCGACGCCAATCTGTTGGCGCTCTCACCGTCTTGGGAAAGGCGGCTGCGATTTATTCGGCCACCGGCACGCGCGCCAATGTGATCGCCTTTTCGGGGCAAGCCTCCACGCATAAACCACACGCGTGGCAGAGCTCCGCACGTACAGCAAACGCCTGCTTGTACCCGTGAGCAAACCCCTTGATGCGCCCCTTGAAGGACAGTTCGCTTCGCTCGGGAACCGGCAGCGTCCCTATCTGAAAGACTTGGTACGGGCATACCCTGACGCAATCTGCCTTACCCTCGCATTTGTTCCGATCGATGCGCGGCGCGAACTCGCCAGCGCTGTGTTTGCAGTCGATGTCCGTGCTCATGCTGTACCTGTGTGAGGCGCGCTTGCGGTGAGACACGCCTGCGCATACAAGGATGACGGGCATACGCTGGAAATATTTTAGGCAGGTGACCCGTGAACCCCATCGTTGCAATCGTTGCGCCCGGAAACATGGGTGCCGCCATCGCCAAGCGACTGAGCGAGCACGGCGTCAAGGTCCTGACGACGCTCGAAGGTCGCAGCGGCGCGAGTAAAGCGCGCGCGGACAGCGCAGGAATGGAAGCGGTCGCGCCGGAGCGCCTGACGGAAGCTGAGTTCCTGCTCTCAATCCTGCCGCCAGGGTCGGCACTGTCCTTTGCGGAACGGATGGCACCCGCGCTGAGAGACGCGCAACGCAAGCCTGTGTTCGTGGACTGCAATGCTGTCAGTCCCGCCACCGTCGAGCGGATCAGCGCGGTGATCGGCGCGACAGGCGCGCCCTTCATCGACGCAAGCATCATCGGCTTTCCGCCTGTGGCAGGCCGAGCGAGCCCGCATATCTACGCTTGCGGTGAACACGCCGTTCGACTCACCACGCTGAGCGCGCACGGGCTCGACATCCGAGTACTCGAGGGCCCCGTGGGCGCAGCGTCAGCACTGAAGATGTGTTACGCAGGAATCAACAAGGGAGTCGCAGCAATCGCGACGGCGATGATTCTCGCCGCGACGCGCGCCGGCGCGGCACCCGCTCTTCGACAAGAGCTGTCCGAAAGCCTGCCGGACCTTCTGGATTCGCTCAACCGTCAGATTCCCGACATGCTGCCGAAGGCTTATCGCTGGGTCGCGGAGATGCAGGAGATTGCGGCGTTCGCCGGCGATGATGCCACGGCCGCGGACATCTTCACCGCGTTCTCCAAGTTGTACGATCGCGTGTCTCACGACTACGCGAGCGAGAAGCACGAAAGCGCGGCGTTGACTCAGTTCTTCGCCAACGGCGCGGCGAGTCGCGCCCCTTAGGGGGCGGCGGACGGTGGCGGAAGGGGTGGGATTCGAACCCACGGTGCCCGTGAAGGCACGCCAGTTTTCAAGACTGGAGCATTCAACCGCTCTGCCACCCTTCCGTCTTAGCAATCAATCGCTTACACCAATAACCTAAAGTGATTATGGGGTAAACATAGTGGCCCGCGTCAGGGCGCGCATGCTACCAATACTCATGCCCGCCTCCCAGCAGAATGTCGGCGACTGCGCCCTCTCCCTCGGCGCGACACTTATGCCGCCAACCCCCGAGTCATAGCCCAATCCAACCCCCGGCTAACCCACCCTCCCCCGAGGCTGGCACCGGTCACATCATCCAGGCGATACGGAGTCCCCTCGAGGATGGACTTCGCAGCGCGAATACCGCTGCGAATAGCCGGCCCGATCCCTTCAGCCATATCGCGTGTAGCCAGCCCGGCCGCGTCACCTGTAATGAACGCATTGTCCCGCCGCACAACCTCGACGCGCCCGCGCAGAAAATAACTGTACCCCGTCGGCTCGTAGTGGGCCCCGGGGGCCAGCGAGCGGTCCAACGTACTGATGAACCGGTTCCAGTGGTGTTTGATGTCGCCCCCGCTGGTCTTCATCCGTTCGGCCATCCCGCCGATGCCGACGTTGAGCCAGCCGTTCTCCTTCGGGACGTACCACGAGTAGCCAGGCAGCCCCTTCGAGAAGAACCACAGGTGGCACGTAGGATCCTTCCAGTCGTATTCGATTTCGTGTTCCAAAGTGACCGTCTGCAACTCACTGACGCGCGGATTCAGCTCGCGAAAGAGCGTGCGGTACACCGGGCAACGAGTGCCACCCGCGCCGATCAGGTAGCGACACCGAAACTGGTCATCAATCACATAACTGGCAGCGGCACCGTTTCCAGAGGGACCAGGCTCCACCCGTATGTTCCGTACCGTGTGCTGCACCACCGGCGCATCCGATCGCTCCAGCAACCAGGCATCAAACTCAAACCGCCGGATTGAGTGCTGCACGCTCGGCACACGCAGGTGCAAGCCCTTCAGATGAATATGCAGACGCTCAAAAGTCAGGAACCGGTACGGATAGGACGCGATATCCATCTCGAGGTCGCGCACGACCTCGGGCGTAATCCACCCCGCACACAGCTTCAGTCGCGGGAAGGTCTCCTTGTCGAGCACCAGCACGTCAACGCCGCGCCGCCGCAACTCGCGCGCAGCCGCAGACCCGGCGGGCCCGCCACCAACTATGAGAACGTCGCAGGATCGCACGGAACCTTACCGTTACGCGTAACGTTAACGCGCGTAAATATAATCACGTGTCCACGGTACGTTGTTGCTGACACCGGGCGCGAATAGCACCTGGAACAACTGCAATGTGCCCGTGGTGAAGCCGGCGATCGATCCGGCCAGGTACAGCCGCCACATCCGCACGAATTTCTCGTCGAACATCTCGGCAACCTTTTCCGAAGCCCCTTCGTACAGCTCCATCCAGTGACGCAGGGTGCGTGCGTAATGCAGGCGGATGTTCTCGATATCGAGTATGGACAGGTTCCACGGCTCGAATATCTGCATCATTTCGCTCAACGCCGGGGGATGCGCGCCCGGGAAAATCCGCTTTTCGATCCACGGGTGCATGGCGGCGGGACGGTTTCGGCCGATGGAGTGGATGAGACCTCGGCCAACGTTGCCGAGGCATTGTTGGATCACGCGGCCCAGCGCGGGATAGTTCTCCACTCCCACGTGCTCGAGCATTCCCACGGAGACGAACGCGTCGTACTTGCCCGCGATGTTCCGATAGTCGTCTTCGACGAATTCAACAGTCGAGCTCAGTCCCTCGCGCGCCGCTCTTTCGCGCGCGAACGCAACCTGCTCGTGTGAAATGTTGAACGCGCGAACTTTGACGCCGTAGTGCCGCGCCATGTGGATTGCGAGGCTTCCCCAACCGCAACCGGCTTCGACGACACTTTCACCCGGCTTCAGGCGCAACTTGCGACAGACGTGATCCATCTTGGCAACCTGCGCCTCATCCAGTGCCGAGGTCGGCGTTGGATAGTAAGCGCACGTATAGGCCATGGTCTTCCCCAACCACAGCTCGTAGAACTTGTTGCCGATATCGTAGTGATGGTGAATGTTGTCGCGCGAGCCCGGCAGCGTATTGATGCGGCGACGGCGCATGAGCTCAACGCCCCGGCGCAGCACCGAGAAGCGCCGTTTGCTGTTCGAGCCCGCTTCGTATACCGCCTCGAGCACCTGGACGAGATCGCCTTCGACGGTGATCCGGCCCTCGCTGTAGCACTCGCCGAAGCGGACCTGCGGATCGGCCAGCAGGCCAAAGAGCGCGGCCCTGTCACCTATACACAGGCGGGCGACCGGTTCCGCAACGGCAATGGGACGTACCCCTTCACCCGTCCACAGGACAAATTCGATCGGGGGATCCCCCAGAAATGCCAGCAGCCGCGACAAAAGTCGGCCCTCGACGGAGCGCCCCTGACGCTCCTTGGACCGCACAATGACGCCGGCCACGGGGGGTGGCATTGCGCTTTTCCCCTCGGAAGCGCTCTCGGATTCGGAAGCTACACAGTCATCGACTGCATTCACCTTTTTCTCCCTCCGGTCACGCAGGGTGCCCCCTGCTCGTCGTCGGCCCTGGGTTGTGCCTCACGGCCCAACCCGTGAAACGCATGCATTTCACCCTTATCCCCAAGTCCCTAATTTAGCAATTGCCGGACCCGCTGTAATCAACTCGTAAGCTGGAACGACCACATTGGTAGCGTTACCATCCGTCCGATGAAAATTCTGAGCGCGCTCCTGCTGGTCGGCCTGGCGGCGGTTGCGGCCGGCCCGACGCGGGCCGAAGACGGTTACGACCTATGGCTGCGTTATCACGCCCTCACAGGCCAGTCGCTCACCGACTACAGGCAGGCGATCAGCGAGCTCGTTACCGGAATGTCCTCGCCCACGCTGGACATCGCCCGCTCCGAACTGACGCGAGGGCTGAGCGGCCTGCTGGCCGAAGAGATTCCGCTCTCGAGGCAACCGACCCGAGACGGCAGTGTCATCTTCGGAACGCCCCAGTCCTCGCCCGTGATCGCGCGCTTGAATCTGGGGCTGCAAGGCGCGGGGACCGAAGGCTATCGAATCCGCAGCCTGCGCCTCGATGGCCGGCGGGTGACGGTCATTGCGGCTAACAGTGACATCGGAGTTCTTCACGGAGCATTTCACTTCTTACGATTGCTGCAAACCCGTCAACCGCTGCAATCGGTGGACGTGCTCACTGCCGCGCGCATCCAGCATCGGGTCCTGGATCACTGGGACAATCTCGATCGGTCCGTGGAGCGCGGCTTCGCCGGCCAATCCATCTGGGACTGGCACAAATTGCCGGATTACCTGGACCCCCGCTATACCGATTACGCACGAGCCTGCGCGTCGCTGGGACTCAACGGCACGGTGCCAACCAACGTCAACCCCAGCCCCATCGGCCTCACCGCCCCCTATCTGAAAAAGTATGCGGCGCTCGCCAACGTGCTGCGCCCCTACGGAATCCGGCTTTTCCTCACCGCACGCTTCAGCGCCCCGCTGGAAATCGGCGGGCTGAAGAGCGCCGACCCCCTCGACCCCGCGGTACGCGAGTGGTGGCGTGCCAAGGTCGAGGAAATCTATGCCTTGATCCCGGATTTCGGCGGCTTTCTCATCAAGGCGAACTCGGAAGGTCAACCGGGTCCACAGGACTACTCACGTACCCATGCCGACGGTGCCAACCTCCTCGCTGCGGTCGTGGCGCCCCACGGTGGCATCATCATGTGGCGCGCCTTTGTGTATTCCCAGACCGAACCCGCTGACCGGGCCAAGCAGGCGACTTCCGAATTCCGGCCTCTGGACGGGAAATTCCAGGACAACGTGCTCGTGCAGGTCAAGAACGGACCGATCGACTTCCAACCCCGCGAGCCTTTCCACCCGCTGTTCGGCGCAATGCCCCACACGCCGTTGATGTTGGAAGTGCAGCTGACCAAGGAGTACCTGGGTTTTGCAACCCACCTGGTGTACCTGGGTCCGCTGTTCGAGGAGACCCTTCGCTCGGACACGTACGCGAAAGGCCGCAACTCGACGGTAGCCCAGGTCATCGACGGCTCCTTGTTCGGGTATCGCACCACCGGAATCGCCGGCGTTGCCAACATCGGCTCGGATCGCAACTGGACGGGGTCCGACTTCGATCAGGCCAACTGGTACGTCTTCGGTCGACTTGCGTGGGATCCCACACTGTCCTCGCGGGACATTGCCGAGGAGTGGGTGAAGATGACCTTCACCAATGACCCGGCGTTCGTCCAACCCGTTGTTGCCATGATGATGGGGTCGCGCGAAGCCGCCGTGAATTACATGACACCGCTCGGCCTGCATCACCAGATGGGGCGCCAATCGCATTACGGCCCAGGCCCTTGGGTGAGCGGAGGTGCGCGCGCAGACTGGACCTCGGTGTACTTCAATCGTGCCGATGCCCAGGGAATCGGCTTCGATCGCACCGCGACCGGCAGCAATGCGGTAGCACAGTATTTTCCGCCGCTGGCGAGTCAGTTCGCGGATCTCAAACGGGTGCCGGAGAACTTGCTCCTCTGGTTCCATCACGTGCCGTGGGACTACCGGCTGGTTTCCAAACGAACGTTGTGGGATGAGCTGGTGATTCACTACACCCAGGGAGTGCGGACCGTGTCCGAGATGCGCAGGACCTGGGCCGGACTTGCAAACTTCGTGGATTCCGAACGGTATGCGCAAGTGAGCGCATTCCTGGCCATCCAGGAGAAAGAAGCCCAATGGTGGCGTGACGCGAGCATCGCGTATTTTCAAAGCTTCTCACATCGACCGCTGCCGGCGGGATACGCACCTCCTGAACACGATCTTCAATACTATAAAGCGCTGTGCTTCCCCTACGCACCCGGCACAGCCCCGCACTCCACAGCCACATGCGAATGAAACAACCCGCCCCCTGGGCCTGCTTCAGGGCTCTAGTAGCCATACTGAATCCCGTATTCGATGACCACGCAGTACTGCAGCGTGATCATCCAATAGCGGTCTGGGGCACGGCGGCCCCAGATGAAAAAATCACTGTTTCAATCGCCTCGACACAAACCAGCGCCACCGCCGACCCGACCGGCCACTGGAAGGCCACCCTGCCTGCCCTGCCCGCCGGCGGCCCGTTCGATCTCACGGCGCGACTGGCCAGTGGCGCCACTCAGACCGTACACGATGTGTTGATAGGCGATGTGTTCCTGTGCTCGGGCCAATCCAACATGGTCCTCGAGGTGCGCCGGACTCTGAACTCGCGCACGGAGATTCTCGACGGCAACAACCCTTCGATTCGCATGCTGACCGTTCCGATGACCACCAGCACAACAGCATTGGAGGCTTTCAGCAAGCCCGTCAAATGGCTGCCGGTAACTTCGGCTACGGTGTCGGAGTTTTCCGGTACCTGCTACTACTTCGCGCGTGAATTGCAGAAAACAGTGCAGGTACCCATGGGGCTCATCAACTCGTCGTGGGGCGGAACGGCAATCCAGCCCTGGATGAGCGATGAGGCCCTTCACGCGATCGGTGGCTACGACTCGTACCTGAAGATCTTTCACGAGCTCGCGCGCGACCCTGTCGCGGGCAACCGGCACTGGGGATCGGTCTGGGAGCTCTGGTGGCGCGAACGCACCCACACACAACCGTGGCAGCTCTCCGCAAGTGAGATATCAGATTGGCGTCTCGCGCCCAAGCCCCTCGTCTACTGGGAACTCTGGGGCGTCCCGGAACTGGCCAACTTTGACGGCATGATGTGGTACCGAACCACAGTCACTCTGACCGCTCAGCAAGCTTCACAGAACGCAACACTATCCCTTGGTCCCATCGACCAGGTGGACGCCACTTGGATGAACGGACGTTGGGTGGGGACCAGCTCCGGCGCCAGCAGCGATCGCAACTACACGCTACCGCCGAAGACGCTCAAAAAGGGTGTCAACACGATCACTGTGAATGCACTGGATACGTACGGGTACGGTGGAATGTATGGCCCCGCTGAGAAGCGGGCACTGAAGCTTGCCGACGGCACGGTGATTCCGCTCGACCAGGAGTGGCGGTATCAGAAAGTACCCGCCTCCATCGGACCTGTGATGCGCGCGCCCTGGGAGGACGTCGCGGGCGTCACTCTGATCCGAAACGCCATGATTGCGCCCATCGGCCCCTATGGTCTGCGGGGCGCTCTCTGGTACCAAGGCGAGTCAAACACTGACGACGCCTCGCACTACCAGACGTTGCTGACAGGCCTGATGGCGGACTGGCGCAAACAGTTCGGCTCCGATCTACCTTTCCTGGTGATCCAACTTGCAAACTACGGTCCGGCGTCCACCGCGCCAGCACCCAGCAACTGGGCCACACTGCGCGAGGCGGAACGCCTTGCCGTCGCGCAGGACGCACATGCCGGACTTGCGGTCGCAATCGATATCGGTGAGCGAACTGATATTCACCCCGCGAACAAACAGGAACTGGGCCGAAGGTTGGCACGCGCCGCACGACACGTTGTGTATGGGGAAGCCGTCGCGCCCTCAGGACCAGTGCCGGTCGAAGCGCACAGGGACGGCGGACACATCGTGGTCACCTTCAAGGATATCGGAGGCAACCTGGTGGCGTATGGGGCCTACAGGCCGATCGGATTTGAGCTGTGCGGAGCGGACCCTTCGTCCTGTCGGTTCGTGGACGCCACACTTCAAGCGGATAAAGTGATCCTCGATCCAGCCCGTGATTCAACGGCACCAACGAGGGTACGGTATGGTTGGGCCGACAGCCCGGTGTGTACTCTGTACGATCGCGACGGCCTTCCCGCCGGCCCGTTCGAGCTACCTATAACCTGACGTTACGACCAATAGACCGCCGCGCTACCAGTCCCACATCGACCCATCCGGCAGCCGCGCGATCGGCAATTGCTTCGGCGAATACGGGAAACGCTCCGCCAGCTTCTCGTCGATGCTGACACCGTGCCCCGGACTGTCGCCGCAAAACAACCGGCCATCCCGAAATGTGTAGTCGTGCGGAAACACATCGAGGGTCTCCTGCGAGTGATGCATGTACTCCTGGATCCCGAAGTTGGGAACCCAGGTATCGAAATGCAACGCGGCTCCCATGCAGACCGGTGACAGATCCGTTGCGCCATGGAATCCGGTGCGCACCTGGTGCAGCGCGGCGAAATCGGCCAGCCGCCGCACGTGGGTAATCCCTCCCGCATGAACGATGGTCGTGCGGATATAGTCAATGAGCTGGGCCTGGATGAGATGTTTGCAGTCCCAGATGGAATTGAACACCTCGCCCACGGCCAACGGCGTCACCGAGTGATGGCGGATCAGCTCGAAGGAGTGTTGGTTCTCGGCAGGCGTCGCATCCTCGAGCCAGAACAGTCGGAAGGGCTCCAGGTCACGCGCCAGTCGTGCAGCCTCGATCGGCGTCATCCGGTGATGCGCGTCGTGCAGCAATTCGACATCGGCGCCGTGATCGGCCCGCAGACGCTCGAACAGCTTGGGCACGGTCATCAGGTACTGGGGCGTCGACCAGACAGTTTCCAGGGGCAGAGCACTTTCCGCCGGCTCGTAGGGCTTGCCGGCGGTGGAGACACCGTAGGTCTTGCTCAGTCCGGGCACCCCTGTTTGCGCACGGACAGCCTTGTATCCCTGTTGGATGTAGCGGCCGACCTCATCGGTGGTCTCCTCGATGTCACGCCCGTTCGCGTGACAGTAGACGAGTACGCCGTCGCGCGACCGCCCACCCAGAAGCTGGTACAAAGGCAGGCCGGCAAGCTTGCCAAGTATGTCCCACAAAGCGACATCCACCGCGGCAATCGCAGTCATGGTCACAGGACCGCGGCGCCAATACGCGCCGCGATACAGGAATTGCCACAGATCCTCTATCCGCCCGGCATCGCGCCCGATCAAGAGCGGAATGACGTGCTCATTGAGATAAGCCGCGACGGCGAGCTCACGCCCGTTGAGCGTCGCATCACCGAGTCCGACCAACCCGCCTCGGGTCTCGACCCGTAAGGTCACGAAGTTGCGGCCCGGACAGGTGATGATCACCCGGGCACTGACGATCTCGTGGTCTTTCCTGGCGTGGTCTTTCCTGGCGTGGTCTTTCCTGGCGTGGTCTTTCCTGGCGTGGTCTTTCATAGCGGTTCGCCACCCCCTTCAAAACTTGCCGCGGATACCGAGCAGGATCTGATAGCCCGGATTGTAGTACGTAAAAGCGGCGTTCGAGAATTGAAACGTGGCGCGCTGCTTCGCTTGCGTCAGGTTGGTGGCATTCAGGGTGATCTGCGGCGCGGTCGGCAGGAAGCCCAGCTCGTAGCTGGCCGACATATCCAATTGCCCGTAGGAATCGCTGAACAGCTCCGCCGCGGCAATGCCCTGCTGGTTGAATCCAGCGGAAATCTGCGCCGCGTTCCAGACATACGACACCCGAATCGATGCGCCGTATTTCTCGAAGTAGACCGTGGCATTGTAAGTGTTGGGTGAGACGCCGAGCGCCTGTGGCGGAGCACCCGCACCTTCCGCGGTCTGCTTGACGTGAGTGTAGTTGAATGTGTAGCCGAACCCATCCAGCGGATCCCAGAACCTGCCGAGCGGCTGCACCCACGTCGCCTCGACTCCGCGAATGGTGAGCTGGCCGCTGGCGTTGACCTGCTGCTGCACATTGACGAACGCGGCATCGGGCCCACCGCGGCCATTGATGCCGGCCTGTTGTGTCTGCGTCAGCGCCGCATAAGGAATTCCCAGCGAATTGAACGGCACCACAGTGATGCCATTGATGGTGAATCCCGTCAGCTTCTTCTGGAACAGGTCGAGGCCCATATAGCCTTCCGCTCCCGTATACCACTCCCCGCCCAGGTCGAGGTTCTTTGAGATGTAAGGCTGCAGGTTCGGATTACCCTGGTTGGCATTCTGGGCCGAAGTATCGGTGAACGTGGTCGCCGGCAGCATTGAGCTGGGATTCGGGCGAGTCAGCGACTTGGATGCCGAGAATCGCAAGATCACGTTGTCGCTTACGTTGTAGGCCAGATTCAACGAAGGCAACGCCTTGTTGTAGTCCGTGATCAGGTTCTGCCAGGGGCCCTGTTGTACGATACCTCCGACGATGTACGGACCGGAGACCGTCTGGATGGTCTTGAGGTAACGCACGCCGACGTTGCCGCGGAACTGATGCCCGAACAGATCGTGGATGGTGTTGAATTCGAGATAGCCACCCCAGGTCTTTTCACGGATGCCGCCGCTGGAAGCGCTGGTCGCAGCTCCCGAGGCGATGGGCGCGGAACCCAGGAACGTGTAGTAATTGGAGTCCGCGAACAACTTGTCGGTATCAACCTGGATGAAGCCGCCTGGACCTGGGTGAATATAGGAAGACAGCGCCGACTGCGGAATCAGCGATCCGGCACCGCCGGTGCACGCCGGCTGCGCGGCCGGCGGAGGCGAGAACACACCGTTGCCACCGCAGACGGCCTGCTGCCAGGCCGGGCTGTTATCCAGCGCACGAATGACCCGCTGCACATCATCGAGGGCGGCACCTGCCTTCACGTTCAGCTCATCCTTGCCGAACTTCACATCGAGGTGCGCGCCCTTCGCGGTCGTATCGCGCTTCTCGTCCTGGATGTTGACGCGCCCACCGGCCCAGGTCCAGCCGGCGGCCGGGTCGTTCAGATTGATGTTGGTATCGGTGGTATTCGGGATGGGCCCGCCGTTGTTCGTGTAATTGACCGTCACCCCCTGCCCGAGCGGCGTGTTGATCAACACGGTGGGCGACTGGTCCTCGAAAGTGCTGCGGTTCATGTTCAGCTGCGCATCGACCGCCAGCAGCGACGTCGGCTCCCAGTGGACCCCGGGATTGACGTTGAGAAACTTCACGTCCTCCCTGTAGGGGCGGTCCTCCAGGAAGTATTGCGCATTTGCAAAAGTGGCCGAGGTCACGACCCCGTTGGCATCGACCTGCTCGTTCAATGGAATCATGGCGCCATTGCGGCCGACCAGGTCCATGTCCAGGCGATTGAAATTACGGTTCGCTTTCGCAAACAGGGTATCCAGGTAGAAGTGCAGCTGATCGGTGGGACGGAACTCCGCCGAGACAATCTCGGCCACACGATTACGTACACCGTCGATGTACGCGTGGCGGCCCAATCGTGGAATGATGCCGTTGCTGATCTGATTGAGTGTCAGACCAGGGTTGTGGGACAACAGAAACGCGGTATCGATCGGCGTACCGGCGATGAGCCCATTGCCGACGCCTGCCGGCACCGAGCCTAATCCGGTGGCTTGCGACGTGTTTGGAAATGACCAGCCGTTGCCACCGGTCGTGTTGCAAGTAGGCGCCGCGCCAGCGAAATTCGGCGTTTTGCCGGGACCCGGATCGGGCGGCTGCGTGCCGCACAGTCCGTACGTGATGTTCGGGTTGGTGTAACCGATCGTCTCGTAGCCGGTCGTGGTGGATTTCTGGCGGACTGCAGCGATTCCAGCGAGCACACCGAACGTGTCATTCGTCCAACTCACCATGGCCGCGCCACGCGGACTCAGGTTGCTGCCAATCTGGCTGTATTGCTCCTGCAGCTGATAAGTGACATGCGTTCCCGGGTTGTCGAACGGCCGGGCCGCCCGCATGTTGACTATGCCCGCCGCGCCGCCCTCGATCATGTCGGCGGTGGGAGTTTTGTAGACATCCAGCCGGGTGAACAACTCCGTGGGAAACAGGTCCAGGTCGATTTCCCGGTTCTGGTTCGGCGAATCCAGCCGTCCGCTGGAGGCGACCGCGATTTCAGCGTTGTTCAGAGTGACCTTGGTGAAGCTCGTGCCCAGGCCCCGGATGGATACGTTCAGGCCATCGCCGTTGACATCCCGGGTCAACTGGATGCCCGGCACACGATTCAACGACTCGGCGATGTTCAGATCGGGAAATTTGCCGATGTCCTCGGCAAACACCGCTTCCCCGAAGGTGATGGATTCGCGCTTGGCGGTGGTCGCATCTTCCAGGCTCTTGCGGTAGCCGGTAACCACAACTTCCTGCAGCTCGCCCGGGCCGGAAGGTGGCGGCGCGGTCTGGGCGAGGGCCGACCCCATGCCGACGCCCAAGCCGATGAAGCCCATAGCTGTCCGTGCACGCGCCGACGACCTTGCATCCTTCACGGCTTTCCCCCTCGCTTCCGTTTGCAGGCACGAGTTATGATAGCGCTACCAATTTCAATAGTGCAACAACAGTTCACCAGGGGGTTTGCGAATGACAGGTCGAACACTGAGGCGGATCGCTTGTGCCATGCTGCCTGCCGCGGGACTGTTTTCTTTGACAGCACAAGGAGTTGATGCCCCCCTGTATCGCAACGCGACTGCTCCGGTCGAGCAGCGGGTGGAGGATCTGCTCGCGCGCATGACACTCGAGGAGAAGCTCGCGCAGATCACCACTGTCTGGACCCGCAAGCCGCAGATCTACACACCAACTGATGACTTCGATCCGGCGAAAGCACGCCAGGTGTTCCCCGCTGGCGTAGGACATATCGCCCGACCGAGCGATCTGCGGGGCACGGGTAATCCGTTCGAGCAACCGTACCGGAATGCTCGGCAAACGGTTGCGCTGGTCAATGCCGTTCAGCACTACGCCGTTAAAGACACACGTCTTGGGATCCCAGTGCTCTTTCACGAAGAAGGGTTGCATGGTTACGCCGCCCGCGATGCCACGAGCTTTCCGCAAGCGATTGCGCTTGCCAGCTCCTGGGATCCCGAGCTGTTGACTCGGGTGTTCGCGGTAGCCGGACGCGAAATCCGCGCGCGCGGTGTACAGATGGTGCTGGCACCCGTGGTCGATGTTGCCCGTGACCCGCGTTGGGGGCGCATCGAGGAGACCTACGGCGAGGACCCTTATCTCGTTGGGCAACTCGGTATTGCCGCGGTCAAAGGCTTTCAAGGCGACACGCTGCCCCTGGGACCCGGCAAGGTGTTTGCAACTCTCAAACACATGACCGGCCATGGACAGCCGGAGGGCGGGACCAACGTCGGTCCTGCGAGTATTTCGGAGCGGACCCTGCGGGAGGTTTTCTTTCCACCGTTCGCCGCGGCAATCCGTTCAGCGCACGCGCTGAATGTCATGGCCTCCTACAACGAGATCGACGGCATCCCCTCGCATGCCAACTACTGGCTGCTGCACGACATTCTGCGCGGCGAAATGGGATTCACAGGGGCCGTCGTCAGTGATTACGAAGGAGTCGAGCAACTCCAGAAACTCCACCATGTAGAGCCGGACATGCTGCATGCGGCGGTGCGTTCGATGCACGCGGGTGTGGATTTCGACCTACCGGACGGAGAGGCCTTTGCCAAGCTGCCCGAGGCATTGTCTGCCGGTCTCATTACCCAGACCGACATCGACAATGCGGTACGGCGCATGCTGCGCATGAAGATCCTGGCGGGCATGTTTGAAAACCCGTATGCCGACGCGCGCAACGCCGAAAAGATCACCAACAATGCCGAAGCGCGTGCGCTGGCTGCAGAAGCAGCGCGTAAAACGACGGTGCTGCTCAAGAACGACGGCGTTCTGCCGCTGCGCGCCGCCAACCTGAAAACGCTCGCAGTGATCGGCCCTCACGCGGCGAAAGTGGATCTGGGCGGTTACTCCAACGTGCCGGCCCATACCGTCAGCATTCTTGAGGGCATCAGGGCGAAACTCGCCGCCAACCACGTCCAGGTCGTGACCGCCGAGGGTGTCCGCATTACAGAGAAAGGCGACTGGTATTCGGACGAGGTCATCCTCGCGAACCGCGCAGACAACCTGGCCCGGATCAAGGAGGCTGTGAAAGTAGCGCAAGGTGCGGATGAAATCGTGCTCGCCATGGGCGGCAGCAGTGCAACCAGCCGCGAAGGTTGGGATCAGTCGCACCTGGGCGATCGCGCCAACATCGGGCTCATCGCTCAGCAGGACGAGTTGGCGGAGGCGTTGTTCGCGCTCGGCAAGCCGGTGGTCGTGGTGTTGATCAACGGCGCGCCGCTATCGATTCCGGACATCGTGCAACATGCCAATGGATTGATTGAAGCGTGGTATCCCGGGCAGGAAGGCGGTACCGCACTCGCTGACATCCTGTTTGGCGATGCCAATCCCGGTGGCAAGCTGCCCGTGACCATCGCGCGCTCGGCGGGGCAACTGCCGATGTTCTACAACCAGAAACCCAGCGCCCACCGCGGCTACCTGTTCGATTCCAAGGACCCCCTCTTCCCCTTCGGATTCGGGCTGTCCTACACCACCTTCGAAATCGGCGCGCCCCACCTGTCGTCCGACCGCATCAAGTCGGATCAATCCGTAACAGTGTCAGTAGAAGTCAGGAACACCGGCAAGGTAGCCGGCGACGAAGTCGTGCAACTCTACCTGCACGATGTAATCAGCTCAGTAACGCGGCCTGTGAAGGAGCTCAAGGGATTCCGGCGCGTTACGCTCGCGCCAGGACAAAGCACGACGGTTCAGTTCACTTTGGACAGCGACGCCTTCGCGCTCTGGGACGTGCACATGCAGCGTGTCGTCGAGCCGGGCGCCTTCGAGATCATGTCCGGTCCGAACTCAGTCGATCTCAAGACCGTGACCCTCAACGTCACTTCTTAGGCGTCAGTTTCGCAACTCCACCCATGTAGGGAAGCAGCGCCGACGGCACATTCACCGAGCCGTCGGCGTTCTGGTAATTCTCCAGAACGGCTACCAGTGTGCGGCCCACCGCGAGTCCCGAGCCATTCAATGTATGCACGGGCTCGGGTTTGCCCGTCTCGGGATTGCGCCAGCGCGCCTGCATGCGGCGCGCCTGGAATGCTTCCGTGTTGCTGCAGGAGGAGATCTCGCGATACTGCCCCTGCGCGGGCAGCCAGCACTCCAGGTCATAGGTCTTCGTGCTGCCGAACCCGATATCACCGGCACACAAAGCCAGGGTCCGGTGAGGAATCTCGAGCCGTTTCAACACCGTTTCCGCATTCGCGGTCAACTCTTCGAGCGCCTCGTAGGATGTGGCAGGCCGCACGACGTGGACGAGCTCCACCTTGTCGAACTGGTGATTGCGGATCATGCCGCGAGTGTCCTTGCCGGCAGCTCCCGCCTCCGAGCGGAAGCACGGAGTGTGGCTGACGAATTTCAGCGGGAGATCCTCCGCCGCCACGATCTGTTCGCGCACCAGGTTGGTCACCGGCACTTCGGCAGTGGGAATCAGATAAAACGGCTGCTCACCCTTCACGGCGAACAGGTCCTGCTCGAACTTCGGCAACTGACCCGTTCCAAGCAACGCCTGGGGCTGCACGAGATACGGCACATACACTTCGGTATAGCCGTGCTCGCGCGTGTGCAAATCAAGCATGAACTGCGCCAACGCGCGGTGCAGGCGCGCAACCTGCGAACGCATCACGACGAAGCGTGACCCGGAGATCCGGGCCGCGGCCTCGAAATCCAGGCCGCCCAACTTCTCACCGATCGCAATGTGATCGAGGGGTTTGAAGTCGAAGCTGCGAGGTTGGCCCCAACGGCGCACCTCGACGTTGGCCTGCTCATCCGCGCCGTCAGGCACCGATTCATGCAACAGGTTGGGCAAGCCCAGCGCCCACTGCTCGAGCTCTTCCTGCACTGCAGTCAGGGAAGCTTCAGCCTTGGTGAGATCTTCGGTCAGCGCTTCGCCCTTGGCAATCAAAGCGGCTGCATCCTGTTTCTGGCCTTTGGCCATGCCGACGGCCTTGGCGTTGGCATTACGCTCCGCGCGCAGCCGATCGGCCTCGATGGTCCAGGGTTTGCGCTTGTCCTCGAGCGCCCGAAAAGCTTCCACATCCAGCTTGAAACCGCGTCGCGCCAGGTTTCGGGCGACGCCTTCCGGATCGGAACGCAACAGCTTGGGGTCAATCACAACTTGAATCTCTCTTCAGGTAATACGGGCGAGGCCAATACCGAGCCCTGTCCCGACCAGGCAGGCGACGACACTGACGGCCACATTGAGGGCCGCACTGCCATAACTGCCACTCATGAGCAGTGTCACCGTCTCGAGTGAAAAACTCGAGAAAGTCGTAAAACCGCCCATCACCCCTACCATCAGCAGCGCGCGCAGGTCGTGCCGGGGATCGGGACGGGCCACCAGCCAAACATACAGCAGGCCGATCAAAAAGCATCCCAGGATGTTGACCAGGACGGTTCCAATGGGAAAGAGCCAGCCGGTGGACTTCTGGATGGACGAGGCCATCAGATAGCGTGCGATGCTGCCAAAAGCACCGCCCACGGCGACCAGCAGGAGGGTATTCATTTTTTGCTTCGCATCCGCGCCAAAGCCTCACCGATCTTCAATTCCAACCCTCGCGGCACCGGCCGGTAATAGTGCCTGTCGGGCATCTCGTCCGGCAGATAACGCTCGCCTACTGCATAGGCATCCGGCTCATCGTGAGCGTAACGGTAGTCGCGTCCGTAACCCAAGCTCTTCATCAATTTCGTCGAGGCGCTCCGAAAGCGCAGCGGGACCTCCAGGGTCCCGAATTTTTCGACATCCTCCATTGCCTCACCCATCGCAACGTACACAGCATTGCTCTTGGGCACGCACGCAAGGTAGACAACAGCATTGGCAATAGCGAGCTCGCCTTCAGGACTGCCGAGCCGATCGTAGGCCTCCCAGGCATCCAACGTCAGAGCAAACGCCCGTGGGTCTGCGAGACCGACATCTTCCATGGCCATCCGGACCACTCGTCGCGCGATGTATAACGGGTCGCAACCGCCATCCAGCATCCGGCAGAACCAATAGAGCGCACCATCAGGATCACTGCCACGCACCGCCTTGTGCAGCGCTGATATCTGGTCGTAGAACTGATCACCACCCTTATCAAACCGACGGCGGCTGCCACTCGCGACCTCCTGAGCGATCGCCATTGTCAGCGCACGTTGCTCGCCCTCCGCTGGCGAATCGGCCAGGCCGCTGGCCAGCTCCAACATGTTGAGCGCCCGCCTGGCATCGCCGTCAGCGGCGCGTGCAATCAACTCCAAAGCATCCGGCTCCGCCGTGATGTGTTCCTTTCCGAGCCCCCTCTCCCCGTCAGCCAACGCAACACGCAGCAGCGCAGCGATATCCTCGACCGAAAGCGATCGGAGCACATAGACACGTGCCCGCGACAACAACGCACTCACAACTTCAAACGACGGGTTCTCGGTCGTGGCACCCACGAAGATCAGGGTCCCATCCTCGAGAAACGGCAGGAACGTGTCCTGTTGTGTCTTGTTGAATCGGTGAACCTCGTCGAGGAACAGCAGAGTCGGCTTGCCGCTCACCTCGCGAGCAGCTTTCGCCGTCTCAACGGCCGCGCGAATGTCCTTCACGCCCGCCATTACTGCCGACAGCGCAATGAAGTGAGCATCCGCGCGCTGAGCAATCAAACGGGCGAGCGTGGTCTTGCCCGTTCCGGGCGGCCCCCAGAGAATCAGCGAGTGGAGCTGTCCGCCTTCAATGGCCCGACGCAGCGGCTTGCCCGGACCCAGTACCTGGCTTTGCCCGATGAATTCGTCCAACGAGCGCGGACGCATGCGGTCGGCCAGTGGCCGCAAAGGCTCCCGGCCGCTCGGCGCGCTCATTTTTTGGGCGTTCCAATGACATCCACACCCGCCGGCGGCGTGAAGCTGACTTCCTCGGGAGTGACGTTGCCATTGCGCTCGATGTGATCGAACAGCACGGTGGCCGTCTGCCCGAGCTTGTCTTCGAGAATCATCCTCTTGAGATCCTTGCCCTGGAAACCCAGCAGGGCGCGGCGGAAATCCGCTTCGCTGCCATGGGGCTCGACGAGCACCCACTCCAGTCCGTCGCGCTTGGGAGCAGGCGTGATCGTGAAGTTCTTCCGTACGTCCACCGTGCCGGACAACAGCATCGCCGGTGTTGCAGACAATGCCGCATCCGCCGGCTTGACGGTGACCTGTTGCAGGTCGCGATCCAGGAACCAGAGATTGCGGCCGTCCGCTACCATCAATTGCCCGGCGTCCGCGCCGGAACCTGGTGGGGCGCCGGACCCCTGCGGGTGGATTTCCCAACTGAATTTGCCAGGGCGCGAGACGATCAGCGTGCCACTGGAACGATCTATCTCCCGGGCGTGCGCATCGACGAGCGTCTGCGTGAAAGTCGCCCGCAACGTCTGCATGTCACCCAGGAAGCTGTCGAGCGGCGTATCGGCACCGGCCCCGAAGGCGACAGGCACCACCGCGACCATCGCGAGGACGGCCAGCAGAAACTTCGACATTACGGAATCATCCTTCCGGCGGAGCCGGTACCAGCACTTCGCGCGCACCGTTGGATTGCAGCGGACCGACCAGGCCCGCGTTTTCCATTGCCTCCAGCAGACGCGCCGCGCGGTTGTAACCTATTTTCAAGCGCCGTTGCACATAGGAAATGGACGGTTTGCGCTCGGTCGTGACAATTCTGACAGCGTCATCGTACAGCGCATCCGCTTCCGGATCCTCGGGCATGCCACCCTCGCCTTCTTCGGCGGGAAAGCCTGGGATCGGCGTCTTCGGCCCGGACAGAACCTCTTCGATATAGTCCGGCGGCGTTGCTTTCTTGAGTACCTCGACCACCCGATGCACTTCGGCATCCGAAACGAATGCGCCGTGGCAACGTGTTGGCATCGATGTGCCGGAGGGCAGGTACAGCATGTCACCGTGTCCCAACAGGGTCTCCGCGCCCATCTGGTCCAGGATGGTCCGTGAATCCACTTTCGCGGAGACCTGGAAGGCGATGCGGCAGGGAATGTTGGCCTTGATCAAGCCGGTGATGACATCGACTGACGGACGTTGCGTAGCCAGAATCAGGTGGATGCCGGAGGCGCGCGCCTTCTGAGCGAGTCGCGCGATCAACTCCTCAACCTTCTTGCCGACAATCATCATCAGGTCGGCCAGCTCGTCGATGACCACGACAATGTAGGGCAACGGCGTCAGATTCGGGATGGTGCTCTGATCGAACGTCGGATCGTTCGACGCTTTCAGGGTCATCACCGGATCGCGAATCGGTTTGCCTGCGTCGTTGGCTTCCTGCACGCGCCGATTGAAGCCGGTGATGTTGCGCACGCCGAGCGCGGCCATGAGCTGGTACCGGCGCTCCATTTCGGCAACCGACCAGCGCAGCGCATTGGCTGCCTGCTTCATGTCGGTCACCACGGGCGCCAACAGATGAGGAATGCCTTCGTAGACCGACAGCTCCAGCATCTTCGGGTCGATCATGATCAACCGCACCTGCTCGGCGGTCGACTTGTAGAGCAGCGACAACACCATGGCATTGATGCCGACCGACTTGCCGGATCCGGTGGTGCCGGCGATCAGCAGGTGTGGCATGCGCGCCAGGTCGGCAACCATTGGCTGCCCGCCAATGTCCTTGCCGAGGGCCAGGACGATCGGTGAGTTTGCCTCGTCATACGCCCTGGAACGCAGGATCTCGCCCAAGGTTACGACTTCGCGCTTCTCGTTCGCGATCTCCAGGCCCATCACGCTCTTGCCGGGGATCACTTCGACGACGCGGACACTCAGAACGGACAGCGCCCGTGCCAGGTCCTTCTGCAGACTGGTGATCTGACTGGCCTTCACGCCCGGCGCGGGCCGCAGCTCGAAGCGCGTAACCACGGGGCCCGGTTGAACCGCGACCACTTCGGCGTCGATGCCGAAGTCCTTCAGCTTCATTTCCACGAGGCGCGACAACGCCTCCAGCGCCTCGGCGGAGTAAGCCGGCTCATGCGGCGGCGGATCATCGAGCAGGCTCAGCGGCGGCAGCTCATTGGCTTTCACCGGCTCGAACATTTGAACCTGGCGCTCCTTTTCGACCCGCTCGCTCTTTTCGACAATCGGAGTCGGCGCCTCGATGCGCGGCGGTCCGCGGGTCGCCGTCTTCTTTTGTTCGGTCTTGGCCGCCTCCTTGCGCGCTTGCTTCCTTTCACGTCCCGCGGCCACGTCCTTCTTCGTAGCGGACCGGTTGCGCAGCCACGAGATCCCGTCCCAAACGGCAGCGCCGATGCGATCCATGACGGTGAACCACGAAACATGAAACGCGAGGGACAAGCCGGCCATCCAGGCGGCCATCATCAGCAGCGTCGCCCCCAGGAAATCCAGCCCTGAAGCCAATCCCTTACCGACGAGGCTGCCCACCACGCCACCGGCGGTCTGCCGAAGTGAGCCCGGATCCCAGTGCAGCGTAACCAGGCCGCAGCTCGTCAGCAGAACGAGCACGAAGCCCGCGATGCGCACGGCGGTATTCATCTTGGAGGTCTGCTCCGTCTTGTCACGGCGGAACAGCAGCCAGCAGGACGCGCCCAGCATGATCGGGAACAGGAAGGCGGGCCGGCCGAACAGGAAGAACAGGAAATCGGCTACCCAGGCACCCACCGGTCCGATCCGGTTGTGGACGGCCAGCGAATTGCCAGTAGACGAAAATCCAGCGTCATCCGGACTGTAGGAAGCCAGCGCGGTGAAAATCACGAGCGCCACAACCCCGAGGGCAATGATGGCGCTCTCGCGCAGCCCCCGGGCTACCGCGGACGTGAATCGGAATGAATTGCGCAATTGCGCTGACGTGTCGGCCAATCCTGACGGCTCCATCTGGCAAAAATACAGGCAGCAGCCATTATAGTGCCTGCCCGGTATCTCCATGGGGGCACAGCATGCCACTGGACACGCTTGATACCATGGATCACTCGAATCAATGAGATAGGCCTACATGACGGCACGGCATCATAAACTGATCATCATCGGCTCAGGTCCTGCTGGATACAGCGCGGCTGTATACGCGGCGCGCGCGAATCGCTCGCCCCTCCTCATCACCGGCGTCGAGCAGGGTGGTCAGCTGATGACCACTACCGAGGTCGACAACTGGCCCGGTGACGTCGAAGGTCTGCAGGGTCCGGCCCTCATGGAGCGGATGCGTCGCCATGCCGAGCGATTCTCCACCCAGATCGTCAATGACCACGTGCAGTCGGTCGACCTCTCGTCACGCCCTTTCCGGCTGCGTGGCGATACTCACAATTACACCTGCGATGCATTGATCATCGCCACCGGGGCCGCGGCCAAGTACCTGGGACTGCCCTCCGAGGAGAAATACCGTGGGCGTGGCGTTTCGGCCTGCGCGACGTGTGACGGATTCTTCTTCAGGGGTCAGTCCGTTGCCGTGACCGGCGGCGGCAATACCGCTGTCGAAGAAGCCCTGTACCTTTCCCATATCGCCAAGCACGTCACGCTGATCCATCGGCGCGACAAGCTGCGGGCTGAAAAGATTCTGCAGGACCGGCTGTTCCGCGAAGTCGAGAGCGGGAAAATGTCGGTCATCTGGAACCACACGATCGATGAAGTATTGGGCGACCAACACGGTGTCAACGGCGTGCGCCTGCACTCCATCGAAGGACACAAGCCGCGCGAGCTGCAAATCACCGGGCTGTTCATTGCCATCGGGCACACACCCAACACCGCGATCTTCAAGGATCAGTTGGACATGCGTGACGGTTACATCAGGATCAAGAGCGGCCTGGACGGAGACGCCACGGCGACCAGCGTTCCGGGCGTATTCGCAGCCGGCGACGTCGCCGATCATGTGTACCGGCAGGCGATCACTTCCGCCGGCGCCGGTTGCATGGCGGCGCTGGATGCGGACCGGTACCTGGAAATGCTCGATGTTCGTGGAGGATGATGAAGAGCGCCGTCCATAAGAGCATCGATGAGCTGAATGCGCGCGAATGGAATGCGCTGGGAGGCGACCGCAATCCCTTTCTACGTCACGAGTTTTTCGCAGCTCTCGAACACACCGGCTGCATCGGCATCGAGACCGGCTGGGATCCCTGCTACTTCACCCTGAAGGACGCCAAGGGGCTCGCCGCCGCGGTGCCTGCGTTTCGCAAAACACACTCCTACGGCGAATTCGTGTTCGACTTTGCGTGGGCGCAGGCGTACTCGCGCTTCGGCGCCCGGTACTATCCCAAGCTGACAGTCGCGGTGCCCTTCACGCCGGCCACCGGGCCGAGGCTGCTCGTGCGTCCCGATCTGGACCGCACCACCGTCTCGCGCCGGCTGTTGGCCGACATTGAAACCTACACGAGCGAGCACTCGCTCTCCTCCGTACATGCCTTGTTCCTGGATGAGTCAGCTCATGCGGCGTGCAAACAGGCCGGCTGGTTGATTCGCCGCGACTGCCAGTTCCACTGGACCAACCACGGTTATCCGACCTTCGATGCCTACCTGGAGACGTTCACCGCCGACAAGCGCAAGAAGGCCAAGCGCGAGCGACGCCGGGTCGCCGAAGCCGGCATTACCTTCGAGACGCGGATGGGCGCGGAGTTGGATGAGCACACACTGGATCAGGTGTATGCATTTCACCGGGATACGTTTCTACGGCATGGGCATGAGCCGTACCTGACACGCGCGTTCTTCAGTGAAGCGGCGCGGAGCCTGGGTGAGTCATTGATGGTGAAGTTGGCGGTGCATGCCGGGGCGCCGGTGGCCGCGGCGATTTTCTTCTGGTCCCGCGAGGCCTTGTTTGGTCGCTACTGGGGTTCCTCCAGTGACTACAACAGCCTGCATTTCGAGGCGTGCTATCACCAGGGGATCGAGTTCTGCATCGAGCATGGCGTGGCGCGCTTCGAGCCCGGAACCCAGGGCGAGCACAAAGTCAGCCGCGGCTTCGAGCCCACCATGACCTGGTCCGCGCACTACATCACCCATCGGCGCTTCCGGGACGCTATCGAGGACTACCTCGAACGCGAGGGCGCTTCGGTCGATGCCTATGCCGATGAAGTCCAGAATCATGTGCCCTACAAACGGACTCCGGCCGGCGAGGATAGCGCGTGAAATCCATCACGTGGCTCTCGCCACAAGATGCTCCGGATTGCTTTCCTCCAGCCGATCAAGCACTGGATGAACCCGCCGGCCTGCTCGCGGCGGGCGGTGACTTGTCGCCGGCGCGCCTGTTAGCCGCTTATCAACGCGGCATCTTCCCCTGGTACTCGCCCGGACAGCCGGTGTTGTGGTGGTCGCCTGATCCGCGCGAGGTGCTTTTTCCCGAGGAATTCCGCTGTAGTCGCAGCCTCGGCAAAACGATTCGCAACGGCGGGTTTGAGGCTGTGGTCGATCGTGACTTCGCAGCCGTGATCGACAGTTGCGCCGCGCCGCGTTCTAACAGTCTGGGCACGTGGATAACGCACGAGATGCGCAACGCCTACATCCAGCTGCACAGACTCGAGTACGCCCACAGCATCGAGGTCTATCGCAACCAGGTGCTGGTGGGCGGGCTTTATGGAGTGCGACTCGGCAGTGTTTTCTTTGGCGAGTCCATGTTCAGCCGCGAGCGCGATGCTTCCAAGGTGGCGCTGGCTCACCTGGTGGATTTGTGCCGGCATAACGCAATCGCGGTCATTGATTGCCAATTGCCCACCCGGCACCTGGAAAGCTTAGGGGCCCGTGCGATCGCGCGCGCCCAATTCCAATCCCTGTTGCGCGAGCACATCGAAACGGCGCCCCGGCCCTTGGCGTAAGCCCTCCGGGCGTGTCCATTCCCGACAAAATTGCATTGCCCTCACCGTTTATGCAGAATTCGCGCCCCTCAAGTCGATAAAGGCCGTATGTCGAAAGAAGACGCATTGCAGATGGAAGGCGAGGTCGTGGAGACCCTGCCGAACACGACGTTCCGGGTGAAGCTCAAGAACGGTCACGTGGTGACCGCACATATTTCAGGGAAAATGCGGAAAAACTACATCCGCATCCTCACGGGCGATGCCGTGACCGTGGAAATGACCCCCTACGATCTCACCAAAGGCCGCATCATCTACCGAGGCCGATAGAAGGGGGCGCCCCAGCCGCGGCGGCCAGTGAGGCGGCCCGCAGCGCCTCAGGCAGTCACCTCGGGCAATTGCGTCGGGGTGCTATCCAGCTTCAGCTTCGTGCCATCGTCGCTCACCGACACGGTGACCGATCCACCGCCCGCGAGCTTGCCGAACAGCAGTTCCTCGGCCAGCGGGCGCTTGATGAACTCCTGAATGAGCCGCGCCATGGGGCGCGCACCCATCTTCGGGTCGTAGCCCTTCTCGGCAATCCAGCGCCGGGCGGCATCGTCGAGCGTGATGTTCACACCCTTCGCCTCGAGCTGCATTTCCACTTCGACAATCAGCTTGTCCACCACCCGCTCAATGGTGATCGGGTCGAGCGAGGCAAACTGGATCACCGCATCCAGGCGGTTGCGGAACTCCGGCGTGAAGATCCGGCGGATCGCTTCCATGCCGTCGCTGGTGTTGTCAGCACTCGTGAAGCCTATGGCCGGACGGCTCATCTCCTGTGCTCCCGCATTGGTGGTCATCACGATGATGACGTGCCGGAAATCAGCCTTGCGGCCGTTGTTGTCCGTCAGCGTGCCGTGATCCATGACCTGCAGCAGCAGGTTGAAGACATCCGGGTGCGCCTTTTCCACTTCATCGAGCAGCAGCACGCAATGCGGATGCTTGGTGATGGCTTCAGTCAGCAGCCCGCCCTGATCGAACCCGACGTATCCCGGCGGCGCACCAATCAGGCGTGACACGGTGTGCCGCTCCATGTACTCCGACATGTCGAAGCGCAGGAACTCCACACCCATCGCAATGGCCAGTTGTCGCGTCACCTCGGTCTTGCCGACGCCCGTGGGACCCGCGAACAGGAAGCTGCCGACCGGCTTGCGCTGATCGCCCAACCCGGAACGCGCCATCTTGATGGACGCGGCCAACGATTCGATGGCCTTGTCCTGGCCGAAGATCACGAGCTTCAGATTGCGCTCCAGGTTGCGCAGCACCTCGCGATCAGAAGTCGACACACTCTTGGGAGGAATGCGGGCCATGCGAGCGACGATGTCCTCGATGTGACGGACTTCGACTACGGGCTCGCGTTCCGCGATGGGCTTCAACCGTTGACGCGCACCGGCCTCGTCGACGACGTCGATCGCCTTGTCGGGCAGATGTCGCTCATTGATGTGACGAGCGGCAAGTTCCGCGGCCGCCTTCAACGCATCGTTGGCGTACGTAATACCGTGGTGTTCTTCAAAGCGCGGCTTCAGACCCATCAGGATCTCAACAGTCTCCGCGACCGAGGGCTCGACGACATCGATCTTCTGGAAGCGACGCGCCAAGGCGTGGTCCTTCTCGAAGATGCCGCGGTATTCCTGGTAGGTGGTCGAGCCGATGCAGCGGATCTCACCGTTGGTCAGCACCGGCTTGATGAGGTTGGAGGCATCCATGACGCCGCCCGAGGCAGCGCCCGCACCAATCACGGTGTGAATCTCATCAATGAACAGGATCGCACCCGGCTGCTTTTTCAGCTCGGTGATCACCCCTTTCAAACGCTTCTCGAAGTCGCCGCGGTACTTGGTGCCCGCGATGAGCGCGCCCATGTCGAGTGCGTAGATGGTGCAGTCGGAGAGGACCTCCGGCACCTTGCCTTCGACAATCAGCCGCGCCAGGCCTTCGGCAATCGCAGTCTTGCCAACGCCCGCCTCACCGACATACAGCGGGTTGTTCTTCCGCCGGCGACACAGGATCTCAATGGTGCGCTCGACTTCGAGCTTGCGACCGATCAACGGATCGATGCGACCTTCCTGGGCCATGCGATTCAGATTGCTCGTGTATTTCTCGAGCGCGCTGCCGCCTTCGGGATCGCGCTCCGCATCCGTCTGTGCGTCTTCCTTATCCGTAGTCTTCTCCTCGGCGATTTTCGACAAACCATGGGAGATGTAGTTGACGACATCGAGCCGCGTGACGTGCTGACGGTTCAGCAGGAACACGGCGTGGCTCTGCTTCTCACTGAAGATCGCGACCAGCACGTTGGCGACGCCGACTTCCTTCTTGCCGCTCGACTGGACATGGAACACCGCTCGTTGCAACACGCGTTGGAATCCCAACGTGGGCTGCACTTCGCGCTCCTCGCCTTCCTCCAGGCGAGGCGTGGATTGATCGATGTGTTCCTTGAGCTCCTGCTTCAACTTGCCCAGATCCGCGCCACAGGCGCGCAGGATCTCGCGCACCTTCGGCGTATCCAGGATCGCCAGCAGCAGGTGCTCGACAGTCAGGTACTCATGACGCGCCTCACGAGCCTGGTGAAAGGCATCGTTGAGACAATATTCAAGTTCGTTGGACAGCACTTTCGTCGAACCTCACGTCTAGGCTTCTTCCAATGTGCACATCAGCGGATGCTGGTGATCACGTGCGTACGTGGTCACCTGTGCCACCTTAGTTTCTGCAATCTCGTATGTGAAGACCCCGCAGACGCCCTTACCCTTCGTATGGACCTCGAGCATGATGCGCGTTGCGGCGGGCCTGTTCAGGCTGAAAAATTTCTCCAGGACATCCACCACGAACTCCATTGGAGTGTAATCGTCGTTCAGCAGAACGACCTGGTACAGCGGTGGCTGTTTGACTTGCGGCCGCGACTCCTCGACGACTACGCCGGTGTCGGGACGAGCGGGATGCGGATCGGGCATTACGTCTTTATATGGGTCGCCAAACGGCAACACAAGCCTGTGATGATGGGTCGTAGTTTGCTCAACAGAAACAATTGCTTGAGAGCGTGCACAACAGCCCCGTATGATTACGCGGCGCCAGTGGTAAGGCTGCATCGCGGCGCTGCTGTTTGCAACCGGTCGCACTTGCCAAGCGGGCCGCTGTCTCAATCGCTACCCCAGTAGGACTCGTCCAGCCCATGAATGCCGCTTCCTGGCTCGAAGGACTGCAACCGCCAGACAAATGGCGCTCGCTCGTGCTCGCGCACGGGCCCCGCATTGCCACGTGGGTGCTGGCCTTCGCCCTCGCGGTCCAGGCAGCCGTCATCGTGACGAATGTCGCCGGTTCAAGTCGTCCCCCGAAAGTCGCGCCTGCAACTCCTCTTACGGCCAGCGGATCCCAGAGCGTGGACGTGGCGGCTATCGCTAACGCACATCTGTTCGGCGCCCCCCCGATCGAGGCGGCCACCGGACCCGATGCGGCCAATGCGCCGCAAAGCAGCTTGCCGCTCGTGCTGGTTGGAATCATTGCCGCGGATGACCCGCAGAACGGTCTGGCCATCCTGGGTGAGAATGCGGCAGGCGCTAAGGTGTATGCGGTTGGAGACAACGTACCCGGTGGCGCGAAGCTGCATTCGGTTTACAGCGACAGGGTCGTAATCGATCGCGGCGGCGGTAACCTGGAGTCGCTGATGCTGCCGCGGCAGATCCAGCCGGGCGCCGCGCCGCCCTCCACCAACGCCTTGCAGACGGAAACGCCCGTAATGGACCGGATGAGGAAACTCATCAGTGATGAGCCGGGTCTGATGGCAGACATCATGCGACCGCAGCCAGTGTTCGCGCAGGGTAAGCAGAAGGGCTACCGCGTCTATCCGGGCCGCAATCGGCAAGCGTTCTCGAGACTGGGCCTGCGCCCCGGGGACCTGGTGATGGCCATCAACGGGACGCCCTTGGATGACCCAGCTCGCGGACAGGAAATCTTTCGCACTCTCGGTTCTTCCAGTGAGGCACACATCACAGTCATGCGCGCCGGTCAGCAGCAGGATTTGACATTGAACATAGCGCAGGTCGCGCAGGAAGCCGAAGGAATGGTCGGTACGCAGGGCGCGACCCCGCCCGAGCAGGCCCAGCCACCTCCGGTGGATCAGCCTGATACATCGCAGTAGCGCCGGTAAAGGCCGGCCCTGGGGGAATCTCTAGTGAATTTTTCTCGTTTCTTAATCCGCTGCGCACCGCTGCTGCTCGCGATGGCCTCCATCGCGTCCGCTCAGCAGGGGCGTATCACTCCGAACTTCAAGGACGCGGATATCACCCAAATCACCGAAGCGGTCGCGGCCGCAACGGGGAAGAACTTCATCGTCGATCCGCGCGTCCGTGCCCAGGTCACCATGATCTCGTCCACGCCGATGTCACCGGCGGCGTTCTATGAGGCGTATCTGGCCATCCTGCAGGTGCATGGTTTCATCGCCGTCCAGTCCGGTGAGGTCATCAAGATCCTCCCTGATGCAAATGCGCGCCAGATTCCGTCGATCGACCTCCCCGACCACGTCAGCTCCACATCGGATGAGATCGTCACACAGGTCATAGATGTAAAGAACGTCAGTGCAGCCCAGCTGGTGCCCATCCTGCGCCCGCTGATCCCGCAGTACGGTCAACTGGCGGCCTACCCGGCTTCCAACATCCTGATCATCTCGGACCGGGCCAACAACGTTAACCGCATCATCCGCATCATTCGCCGCATCGATCAGGTCGGTGACCAGGATGTTGAGGTGATCCCGCTGCAGAATGCATCTTCCGCGGAGATCGTGCGCGTCATCAACTCCCTGTACCAGGGACAGGCCGCCGCAGAAGGTGGACAAGCTGCGAAGGTCGTAGCCGACGAGCGTTCCAACAGCGTGTTGGTCGGTGGCGACCAGTCGCAGCGGTTGCGGATTCGCGCGCTGATCGCGCATCTGGACACGCCGCTGGAGTCAGGCGGCGACACGCAAGTGCGCTACCTTCGATACGCCGATGCGGAAAAGATCGCCCCCAAGTTGAAGGAACAGATTACCGGCGTGGCCCAGGCGTCCGCCACGGGTGGTGCAGCCGGCGCGAATTCTCCGACAGCTCAAGCCGAAAAGAGCGCCATGGTCTGGGCGGACACCCAGAACAACGCGTTGGTTATCACTGCACCCCCGAAGATCATGCGCGCGGTCATGGCCATCCTCGACAAGCTCGACATCCGTCGACCCCAGGTACTGGTGGAAGCTCTCATTGTCGAGGTCAATTCGGGCAAGACGGCGGAGCTCGGCGTCAACTGGGCTGAATTTTCCAAGGGCAACGGCACCGTGCCGGCCGCCTCGTTCGTGAACCCGGTGGGCGGCTCTTCGATCGTCGACCTGGCCGGCCAGGTCGCCAACATCGCATCCGGCAGCGCCACAGCGACCCTGCCCACAGGCACGACCGTGGCCGTCGGCCGCATCGCCGCGGGAGGTTTGAACTTCGCCGCGATGCTGCGGGCCATCCGCAACGATACGGACACGAACGTCATCGCAACGCCTTCCACGATGACCCTGGACAACCAGGAAGCCGAAATCAAGGTCGCTCAGGAGATACCGTTCATCACAGGCTCGTTCTCGAACACCGGTTCCACCAACAACGGCCAGGTGAACCCGTTCCAGACGGTGCAGCGTGAGGAAGTCGGCACCATCCTCAAGGTCACCCCCCAGATCGCCGCTGAAGGCAATTCGGTCGTCTTGAAAATCTCCATCGAGAGTTCGAGCGTGGGTGCACCGGTATCCAACGTCGATATCACCACCAACAAGCGAACGATCACCACGAACGTGATGATTGAAGATGGTGGCATAGTCGTGCTCGGAGGTCTCATACAGAACGAGTCCACGAAAGGCGAATCGCGTGTGCCCTTCCTTGGCAGCATTCCCCTCATCGGTCTGGCCTTCAAGACGCGCACGGGCAGCTCGACCAAGAACAACCTGATGATATTCATCCGGCCGAAGATCCTGCGCGACCCTCTGCAGGCGGCCTACGAAACCGACTCCAAGTACAACTACATGATCGACCGGGAAAAGGTCTACAACAAACCCGAGTTGCTTCCCCTGGTGCCCGGAGTCAAGAAGCCACTTTTGCCGCCGCCACCGCCGCCGCCAGCCGCGGGCGCCGCTACGCGAGGAGCCGCCTCGCCTGAGGAGAAGGCGCGCGCAGCGAAGGAACAAGCCGAATACGATGCGGCCCAGGCGCGGAAGCTGGAGAACGCGGGCAAGTCCGATACGTCGCGACCACCAGGAAAGTTTGATACATCGCGACCGCCTTATACGCCCCCTCCGGAAGGCGCGACGACTCATCCCGACGGTGAACCGCCGTATGCAACAGAGTCTCCCGGTGGTGTGATTCAACCCCCGCCGCCGCCACCGCCGTCAGATACTCCGCCTCACGGGAGCAAGTAGTGAACACCGCTGCCGTCGTCGATGCGCCCACCTCTAGCACCCCGGTAGATCGCAGGCCGGCTTTCGCATTCGCGAAGCGGCATGGCGTGCTGGTGAAGCGTGTCGTGGAAGGCGTCGCTGAGTGTGCATGCCGTGAGAATGCAACGACCGTCGCGATCGCTGAGGTGCGGCGATACATGCGCGTGCCACTGAAACTGGAGCGCGTGCCCGAAGCAGAGTTCGACACGTTGCTGCGACTGGCCTACGAAGGCGGCTCCTACACCATGCAGGCCGTCGAGGGCCTGGACGAGACCACCGACCTTGCGCACCTGGCGCAGGACCTGCCCGAGCAGGCTGACCTGCTCGACAGCGACGACGATGCCCCGATCATTCGTCTGATCAACGCGGTGTTGACACAAGCCGTCCGTGAAAACGCGTCCGACATACATGTCGAGCCATTCGAGAACCGCCTGGTAATCCGCTTCCGCGTGGACGGAATACTGCGCGAGGTATTGCAGTCCAAGCGAGCGGTCGCTCCGCTCGTCGTTTCGCGTCTGAAGGTCATGTCGAAGCTCGACATTGCCGAGAAGCGGTTGCCGCAGGACGGTCGCATCAGTCTGAGAATCGCAGGACGCGCGGTGGATATTCGCGTGTCCACCATTCCGTCGGGACATGGCGAACGGGTCGTGCTGCGTATCCTGGACAAGCAGGCGGGGCGCCTGGATCTGGGTGCTCTGGGCATGGTGCCGCAGATCGAGACTTTGATTGACGAGCTCATCCACAAGCCCCACGGCATTCTGCTCGTGACTGGACCCACCGGCTCGGGAAAGACCACGACGCTGTACGCGGGGCTGGAGCGGCTGAACGACAACACCCGCAACATCATGACGGTCGAAGACCCGATCGAGTACTACATCGACGGCATCGGCCAGACCCAGGTCAACAGCAAGGTTGAAATGACCTTCGCGCGAGGCTTGCGCGCCATCCTGCGTCAGGACCCTGATGTGGTGATGGTCGGTGAGATACGTGACCTGGAAACTGCTCAGATTGCCGTGCAGGCCAGTTTGACTGGTCACATGGTGTTGTCGACTTTGCATACCAACACCGCGGCGGGCGCCCTCACCCGCTTGCGCGACATGGGAATCGAGCCCTTCCTGCTCTCATCCAGCTTGGTTGGAGTGCTGGCACAGCGGCTGGTGCGTGTGCTGAACCCGGAATCCAAACAACCGTTCCAGGCCGGTGAGTACGAGCGGCGGCTGCTCAACCTCCATCCGGACGATCCGTCACCGGTGCTGTATCGACCTGGGCGTGATGCCGGCAGCGGCTATCGTGGACGTTCGGGTATCTATGAGCTGATTGTCGTCGACGATCAGATGCGCACCATGATTCACGACGGCGCCAGCGAGCAGGAACTAGAGAAGTATGCTCGGCAAGCGACGCCGTCCATCCGCGACGACGGCCGGGCTAAAGTCCTGCGTGGAGAAACCACAATCGAAGAAGTGCTGCGGGTGACTCGCGAGGATTGAGTACAATCAGGACCGCGCTCGGCTCGCGTTAGGATCACGGCTTCTCATGGGTGCCTTCGAATACACAGCTCTCGACACTGGCGGCAAGGAACGCAAGGGTGTCCTTGAAGGCGATACGCCTCGGCACATCCGCCAGCTCCTCCGTGAGAAACAGCTTCTGCCCGTCACCGTCAACGAGGTGGCCCAGAAGGAGGCGAAGCGCCAGCGTTCATTCAGCCTGACGCGCGGCGTCTCGACCGCCGACCTATCGTTGTTCACTCGCCAGCTCGCAACGCTCGTGCGCGCGGGATTGCCGCTCGAAGAATCCCTGTTGGCGGTGTCACAGCAAACAGAGAAGCAGCGGGTTCAAAGCATCATCCTGGGCGTACGGGCCCGCGTGATGGAAGGTCATCCGCTCGCAGATGGCCTGGCGGAGTTTCCCAGGGTATTCCCGGAGATCTACCGCTCGACCGTGGCGGCGGGCGAGCAATCGGGCAAGCTCGACGGCATCCTGGAGCGCCTGGCCGATTACACCGAGGGACGCGAGCAGATCCGGCAGAAGATTCTCGCCGCCATGCTCTACCCCATTGTGCTGTCCATCATGTGCTTTGCCATTGTCTGCGGCCTGATGGTGTATGTGGTGCCCAAGGTGGTGGCGGTGTTCGAATCGGCCAAGGGCAAGCTTCCGTTGATCACGCAGGTGCTGATAGCCACCAGCGATTTCATCCGCAACTACGGAATCTACATGGTGATCGGCGCAGTGCTGGCCGCATTCCTGTTCCGCCGCTGGCTGAGCAATCCGGCGAACAAGCGGATCTGGCATCGCACCCAGCTGCGTATGCCCATGGTTGGCAAGCTGTCACGCGGCTTTAACACAGCGCGCTTCACGCGAACTTTCAGCATCCTTTCTGCAAGCTCTGTCCCCGTGCTGGAAGCGCTGCGGATCGCCGGGGAGGTGGTCACGAACCTTCCCATGCGGGATGCTGTCTCCGAGGCGGCGGCGCGCGTGCGTGAGGGAGCGGCGATCGGGCGCTCGCTGGCGGTCAGCAAGCTGTTTCCGCCCATGACCATCCACCTGATCTCCAGCGGTGAGTCCAGCGGTGAGCTGGAGAGCATGCTCGAACGGGCTGCGATCGCCCAGGAGCGCGAGCTGGATGGGCTCCTGGCGGGCATGGTGGGCCTGCTCGGCCCCATGCTGATCGTGGGCATGGGCGGCTTCGTAATGGCCATTGTGTTCGCCATGCTGCTGCCCATTTTTGAAATGAACCAGCTCATCAAGTGAGGGACCACTCAATTTTGGTGGGACTGGAGTACTGGGCCGTTGCCTCGGGCCGCCCATTGATTTAAGTTCGCGCCGTCTTTTTCCTGCCGGACACGGTGTCCCGCATGAGCGAGAAACCAGAATCAGACGAGTTTGAGGACGAAGAGGTTGACGAGCCGGTCGTCGGCGAGGCCGACGTCGACCTCGATCAAGTCATCAAAGACCTCGACATGGCCAAACGCCGGGGCCAGAAAACCGGTGACCCGGCGTGGCGCCGACTCGAGCGGCTGCTCGAGGACAAGCGCACGGCCGAGCTCACCAGCGACTTCGAGGACTATGACATCGGTGTCGATGATGATGAGGGTGGCGATGGCGATGAGGGCGAGGACTAGGGCCATCGCCGTTTAGCCGCGGCGGTGGGCCGCGACGCCCGACGCTGGCGCGGAGCGCCCGACACTGGCGGCGAGCCTGCTACTGAAACCGCGGCCGGACCCGGCTCGAACCCAACAGGTGACGCCACAGGAGCGTCGCCGCATGCTCACGCTCGCCGGCCAGCAGGCGGTCCAATATCGCGACATGCTCACTGCAGGCGACGCGCATCCGTTCCGGACCAAAAACCGCGATATAACTGAAAAAGCGTCTCAAGCGGTTCTGGTGGATCACCGCCTGCTCCAGGAACCGATTGCGCGAGCACGCCGCCACAAACTCGTGGAACTCCGCATTGAGCTCGAAGAACTTGATGCTGCTCAGCTTCTCCAGCCCATCCGCCAGCAAGGCGACATGAGTCTCGCGCAGACGCTGAGCGCGCGCCTTGTCCAATCGGAAGCTCGGCTCGAGCACACATGCCGGCTCGATCAAAAGCCGGAAGCGGTAGCTGTCTTCATGTAGCTGGGTTGCATCGAGCGCCGGGAGGAAACGCCACCCGTGACCATTGCGTCGCTCAATCACATTGTCTTGCACCAAGCCGTTCAACACGCGGGCCAACGACCCTCGAGCGACACCGTAACGACGCATCAGGTCCGTTTCGGACACGTTGTCCGGTAACGTGCCTGCAAACCGATCAGCGGCCATGCGTTGCACGAGCTTGTCGTCTTCGCTTGAGAAGTCTGCGTAAGGTTCGAGGTCCTGATCGCGAACGGCACGCTTGAGGACATAACCTTGCCGTGGCACGACATTGACCAGCCCCCGTTTGGACAAAACGGCCAGTGCTCCCCGCACGGGCGTACGGGATACACCAAATGATTGAGCGAGCGCGTTTTCGCTCAACCACGCACCCGGACCGAATCCACGCTCGCGCGCATGGATCAGGATGCGCCCGGCAAGGCGCGCTTGAAGACTGCTGGTGACCGATCGGCGTTTGGCCGCCATGCGTAGCACTATAAGCGAAGTGAGACGTATACGTTCGTTTGTGAGAGTTGCATCGCGATGGCGCGATGTGCGGTGCCGGCCGATGAGCCGATATATCAGATTCGAAATCCCGCTGCCGCCGACATTAATGAAAATCACGTGAGCGTGTAAGTAGCTCACCTAACAGCGCGGACCGATCCACCAATCGCCTGGCAATCACGTGGAGGATGCCCTCCTGTCGCTGCACCTCTCCCTGGACCTCAAGAAGTCTCGACTCGATCATGGCCCGCCGCTGTGCCCGTCCAACACTCTCCCAGACAATTACATTGACTTGCCCACTCTCGTCTTCGAGCGTCAGGAAGGTAACTCCGTTGGCGCTCTGGGGGCGCTGGCGCATGAGTACGATGCCAGCAGTCCGGACCACGTTGCCGTGTGCAACACAGCTCAAATCCGCGGCGGTCAGCAGCCGGTTGCGCGCCAAGCGGTCTCGCAGCAGGGCCATTGGATGGCGGCCCAGAGTGAGTCCAACAGAAGCGTAATCGGCCACGATACGCTGTCCTTCCGTCGGCGCCTCGAGCAGCGGTCGCCCCTCCTCCACGCTCGCCGCACGTTCACCTTGCGGAGCCAATGGTAGCGCTCTCTCAGTCCCGGCCACTTCCCAGAACGCCAGGTGCCGGTTGCCACTCAACGCTGAAAGCGCACCCGCGGCCGCCAGTGCCTCGAGATCACCACGATCGAGCGCGGCCCTACGGGCCAGATCCTGGACGCTTTCAAATAACCGCTCGCGCCGCGCCGATTCAACTCGCCGGGCCCCGGCTTCGGACAGGGACTTCACCATCCGCATGCCGAGTCGCAATGCCGGCTCGCCATCTTCGCGCCGTTCGAGAGTCGATTCGTATTCGCTTGCCTGTACGTCAACCGGACGTACTTCGACTTCGTGTGCGCGCGCATCGCGCACCAGTTGCGCGGGGCCATAGAAGCCCATAGGGAGGCTGTTCAACAGCGCGCAGGTGAAGGCTGCCGGCTCGTGGTATTTCAGCCAGGATGAGTCGTAGACCAACAGTGCGAAGCTGGCGGCATGCGAATTGTGAACGACGAAGTTGTTCGCCAGAAAATTGTGATCGCCCTCGATCTGCAGATCGTAGGTCTCCTGTTCTTCCAGGGGCTCGATCGAGAGGATGCGGTCCCAGTAGATGTCTGAATGGGCCAGGCGGGACAGTTGGGGCGACTGCAGCACGGTCGCGAGTTTTCCGATGACGCCACGGCGGAATCCTCGCTTTCCGGTCGAGCCATCTGCCCGAGCCTGTATCTCGCGCATGCCCAGGCCACTCTTTTCCCCGATCGAAATCCAGGACAATCCGGACGCGTCGCGTGCGTACCGAATGATATTCCGAACTTCGACGGGAATGACGTCTCGAGACATACGCCCATTTCGCGATCTGGCCAGAATCTCCGATCGCCGGGCCCGCTCCTTGTCCAGAAAGCGGCATCCCACTTTCTGCCAAAACAGGCGCAACGGCTCCTCTCCTGTCACCGTGACAACGTTGTGGTCCAGCTTTCGCCCCTTATAGATCCGGGTACGCCTGTATAAGCGAGAGACAATGCCCAGCCGCAGAAGCAGATGCTGTACCTCCGTTGCCAAACGTGCTGACGCGGTGTCGTACGACGCATGCCCCTTCAACGAGAATCCGCCATCACCTTCCCACATGCGAGCGACCAATAGCGCGATGTTGTCATCGCATTGCTCGAATACTTCGTCCGGCAAAAATTTCGCACGCGCACCGCATCCCCAAACGCCTAGTGAGCGCAGCCAGACAACGGCCCCTGTCTCCTGGGACCTGTCGATTCGACGCACCCGGACTGAATAACAGCTCTTGTTGCGCTCAATGACCGCCTGAGTATTGGGAAAGCATTCCACTGCCTTGACAAACTCCTCGCAGTGCCATGCAGCGGTGGTGTAGAAATAAAATGTGTTGGGGTGACACAGGTTGCCCTCGGCAATCAGGTCAGCGAGAACCAGGACCTGGTGAGGCGCCCAATTCCCCTGCCCCTGGATCGGGACTGACCTTGCGGTTGCAACATGATCGCCTACCTGCAGATCCCCAAGCTGTTGCCAGCCACCCAGGGTCAGAAACGGATGCTCAGCCGAGGCTTCGATCGAATGCCCCAACGCCGTCCGCAATCTCAACACGGGCTTCACGCCGCTGCGAAGCACTCGGTTCACTCTGCGCGTAACGAGACGAAATTCCTCATCACAAGCCAGTGTATTGCGCAAGTTGACCTGGCCCGAGGCTGCTGCCTCGATGGTCACCCATTTACCCGTGTCCGCATCCACGATCCTGGTCGACCCAACGACGCACTCCGGAAATCCGTATTCACCAAACCCCAACATCTGTCTGTAGATGCGTTGGGCGAACTCCTCCGTATAATTGTTCGCGGCCATACCGCTGAGCAGCTTGCCCTTGAAATGGTCGATTCCACCGGTGCGCTTCCACGCACCCATGGCGCGACGCAGGCGATCAGCTTCGCCGGGCGAGAAGCCCGCTGCGACGATAGCGAGTTGCATCACCTGCTCCTGGAAGATAGGGACGCCCAACGTGCGTTCGAGGACCTCCTTGACCTCAGGGCTGGGATATTCGACCGGCTCCAGCCCTGCACGCCGGCGCAGGTATGGATGGACCATGTCGCCCTGGATGGGACCCGGACGCACGATGGCGACCTCGACGACGAGGTCGTAGTACTTCCTCGGCTTCAGGCGCGGCAACATGGACATCTGCGCGCGGGACTCGATCTGAAACACGCCCACCGTGTCCGCGCGGCAGATCATTTCGTAAACTTGTTGATCTGCGTCCGGCAGGCTCCCGAGCGTGTGCTTCGTCCCCCTGAAGTCATTGACCAGCGCGAAGGCCCGGCGCAGCGCGCTCAACATTCCAAGACCCAGCACATCCACCTTGAGCAGGCCAAGGTCGTTGAGGTCGTCCTTGTCCCACTGCACCACGGTCCGATCGGCCATGGTGGCATTCTCGATGGGCACGAGCTCTTCGAGAATGCCTTCGGAAATGACGAAGCCACCCACATGTTGGGACAGGTGCCGGGGGAAGCCGGGAAATATCACCAGCTCGCGGGCCAGGGTCACAATGCGATTCAGGTTCGGATCGTCGGTGTCGAAACCGGCCTCGCGCACGCGCTCGGGCAGCGTCTCGCCGCCGTCCCACCACTGCATGACTTTCGACAGGCGCCCGGCGCTTTCGGGATCCAGGCCAAACACTTTGGCCATGTCCCGCAGCGCGCTGCGGGGGCGATACATGATGACGGTCGCCGCAATTGCCGCCCGCTCGCGCCCGTATTTCTTGTAGATGTACTGGATGACCTCTTCACGCCGGTCATGCTCGAAATCGATATCGATGTCAGGCGGTTCATTGCGCTCGCGCGAAATGAAGCGCTCGAAAAGCAGCGCCGCGCCACGCTCCGGCCCGACGGCCGACACTTCCAGGCAATAACACACGAGCGAGTTGGCTGCGGAACCGCGCCCCTGGCACAGAATTTCTTTCTCGCGCGCGTACGCGACGATATCGCGCACTGTCAGGAAATAAGGCTCGTAACGTAGATCGGCAATCAGGGCCAACTCTTTTTCGATATCGGCGCGCACTTTCGGGGTGGGACCCTCCGGCCAGCGTCGGCGTATACCCTGCTCCACCAGTTTGCGCAGATGGGTCGTTGGTGTTTCCCCCGCGGGTACCAGCTCGTGCGGATACTCGTAGCGCAATTCATCGAGGGAAAAGTTGCACGCATCCGCAATGGCAATTGTTTCGGCAAGCAACTCGTGTGGATATAGACGTGCGAGCCTGGCAGGTTCCCGAAGGTAACGCTCACCGTTGGGGTACAGATGCCAGCCCGCTTCCGAGATAGGCACATTAAGTCGGATAGCTGTCAGGGCGTCCTGCAACCTTCGTCTGTCACGTGAATGCATGTGAACGTCGCCGCTCGCGACGAGCGGTATTCCAAGCTCGCTGCCCAATGACTGCATCTCGAGCAGCCGCTGTTTGTCAGTGCCGTCCAGGAGCAGCTCAACGGCGATACGGACCTTGGTCCCGAACTGCTTGGACAACCACTGCCCTTCGTTCGTTGGACGACTCGGGTCCGGCGATGTTTGTGTGGGAGGCAGCCACAGTATGAAACATTGCTCCAGCCCGGAAGCGGTGACATCTTCTCGGGACAGCGAGTAGGTGCCTTTTACGGCTGCGCGGCGACCGCGGCTGATGAGGCGACAAAGCCGCCCGTAGCCGTGACGATCGATTGCGATGGCGACAAACTTCAAGCCGCACTGGAGACGGAATTCCGCGCCGATCAGCAGTTTCAGCCGCAGGAGTTTGGCCGCCATGTGGGCCCGTACGACGCCGGCCACGGAACACTCGTCCGTGATGGCAAGCGCTGTGTAGCCCAGGATACTGGCTCGTTCCACGAGCTCTTGGGGGTGCGAAGCGCCCCGGAGGAAAGTAAAGTTGCTGATGCAATGCAACTCAGCGTAGGGAGGGGCGCGCCGTCCCCGACTAGGCGTCCCCCTCCTTTCGAGGGGTCGCGGCTCATGGTGACCCATGTTTCGACTGACAACAGCCTTGCAGCTTTATGGGTGTCTTCCCACACCCGCGGCAGCGCGCTCCTTTGCGCCTATGCCGGCGCAGGGTCAGTGTCCGAAGAAAACGCCGCGACCCCACGAAAGGAGGGGGACGCATCAATCCGCGCCGTGCCAGGCGGGGACGCCATGGCGCAGGCCGTGTCGAGCGGAGCTGCCCGCTCATCCAAACACTCCATGCAGGAACCAACGGTGGGGTTCTGCACGCTCACGAAATATCCACAGCTGCACCCCGTAGATGTCGAATACGGTGTAGTAGTCGCGCCCGACATCGCCGCCATCCCACCAACCTGTCTCGATCCGCTCGACATCTCCGAAAAAACGCAATGAGCCGCGGCGCTGGGGCGCGCCTTCGAGCTCATCGAGTTGTTGTGGTGTAGGCAGAAGCCACAGCGGCCGGCGAAAGGCGGCCCAGGGCGAAGCAGGCCTGGAAGAGCCGGCGGTCGAATGGCCCGCAACCGGCTTGGCAGGCTCCGGCTCGGCCTGCCCCCAGGTGCTCTCGGGTCGATGCCCGGGCAACATCTGCAGGCCATAGACCGCTTCGGGGCCCAATCGCGCCCGCAACCGCTCGATCAGCTGCGGTGATTCGGGTCCCCCGCTACCGCCGTATTCACCGGGTTGCCACAGAGAGTTGGACGCCAACACCCGCCGGGTCGGCAGACCCGAGCGCAGCTCGCACGAGCGTACCGGCTCGGGCAACACCAGCGCATTCAGCCGCTCGCCCAACAATTCCGTCAGACGCGGAACATCGGCAACCGCGCAAGCAAGTCGCAACACACAACTCGTTGGCGGCGCATGGCGATGTCGCAGCAGACACTCGAGCTCCGTTACACCGGCCTGCCGCTCCCGCAGGAATCGCCCGAGATCCGCCAATAACGGCGCCAACACCACCAGCAGGGTCGCATTGTTCTCCAACTCATAGGTCAACTCGCGGCGCCGGCGGAAACGCTCGCGCGGCAGGAAATGTGGCCGCAGGTCCGCGTTCCGGCCCGTCAGTCGATCCAACTCCGCGAGCTGGGCTGGTCCAAAACGCCGCGCGAAGCCCGCTCGCGGCAATCGCAAGGCCTGGCCGATCGTGCGTACCCCCATTCTCGCGAGCCGCTCCAGGACCTCCGCCTCCCAGCGCAAGGGAGTCAACGGCAGGGATGACAACCTGCCAATGAGTTGTGCCTTGTTGGTGACGAGCAAGGGCTCGCCAACACGAGCCGCCACCAGGGCTGCCAGTGGTGTAGGTGCCATTGACATCGCGGGCTCGATTCCAACTGCCTGGCACTCAGTGACGAGGGCCCGCATCAGGCCCTGCGCACCGTTGAACAGGTGCAGACTGCCCTTCACTTCCAGCAGCAGCCCGTCGGGAGCCACGAGACTCACACGGGGAGTGAACCGCTGGGCACTCCTGGCAAGGCGCTCCAGCGAAGCGGCACCTTTGAAAGCCAGAACGTGTATGGCTATCCACAGCTCGGGGGACTCGGCAGGCGCGCGCGCAACCTCAACCGAGCGCAACGTCGCCCCAGCAGAGGCGTGACCGTCAGCGAGGCCGCTGACTGCAGGTGAGTCAACGACAGACGAATCGACGACTGACGCGTCGACGGCGGACGGATTGAGGCGCTGACCAATGGGCGGCCGCATGCTCAACTCCGGTGCAACGCATGCGTTGCGCCCTTCAGCTCCAACTCAACAGAACCCCGCACCCCGCCTCTGCTCTTCAACAACGTGAGCCGTACTCCGTAGGCGGAAGGCTCGATGGTCATTCGCAAAGCGGCGTGGGAGGCTTCCTGAGCTGCCTGGTAGGGGCGGAATAACACGCCTAGGGTGCGTCCACGCTCGGCCGCGAGCTGCAGGCGGCGGATCTGTTTGGCCCGAGGTCGTCCCGACCAGGCCATGACCAGGTCGCAGGCGGCAGAGCCGAGGGATTGTTCGAAGGACCAGAGGACTGCGGTATCTCGAGGGTTGCGAGCGGCGCGAGCGCCGGGTGCACGGCGGCGTGCGGGCCCTGGGTCTGCAGGCGCCCGTACGACCAGCAAGCGCTCCAGAGCCACACCTTGTGCTGCCAGGGCGGGTGCGAAGGGCTCCAGTGGCGGAGCCACCCATACACACCAACGTGACATCGGGCCGCGAGTCAGCGCGGCGAGCGCCGGCAGCATCAGTGTCAGCTCACCAACACCGAAGCGGGAGACGAGAATTTCGATCAGGCCGCTACGTGGCCATCCTCCACCCGGCAGACGCTGGTCCAGCGCGGCGAAGCCGGTCGGCAGGACTTCCGTCCGCGCGACACTGGTCCCGCGCCAGATGCCCGGATGCTCGAGCAGCCGAGCCAATTCCGAAGAAGCCGACATTGACAGTGCTCATGAACACCGGGCTATGTAACTGCCACGCTTGTGACAGCCAGACTGGAGAGAAGCCTAGGAGGCCCGCAAGCGCGCCAACCTCACATGAGGCCGGTCGTCTTACCGCGTCTCAAGACGCCCACGACAATCCCTTCAATGAGCAGCGGCTCTTCCTTGAGATCCACTTTGATGGGCTCAAACTCAGTGTTTTCGGGCATCAACCACACGATGGTGCCCTCCTGCCGATAACGCTTCACCGTCACTTCGTTCTCCAGTCGAGCCACCACGATCTGGCGACTACGGACCTCGGAGGTGCGATGCACGGCGACCAGGTCGCCATCCAGAATGCCGGCATCCTTCATACTCATGCCGGTCACTTTGAGCAGGTAGTGCGGCCGAGGTTGGAATAGCGAAGGATCGATCTGCAATCGAGACTCGAAATTCTCCTCGGCGAAGATCGGGCGGCCGGCAGCGACCCGGCCGATCAGTGGCAGGCCCATCTGCTCGCGCATGGTGTCCTTCAACTGAATGCCGCGGGAAGTTCCGGGCACCAGGGCAATCACACCCTTGCGGGCGAGAGCCCGCAGGTGCTCCTCGGCTGCATTGGCGGACCGGAAACCCAGTTCCCGCGCAATTTCCGCCCGCGTTGGCGGCATGCCGGTTTCAGAGATAAATCGCTGAACTAGGCGCAGAATCTGCGTCTGCCGCGGGGTCAGATCGGACATGGGGGTCACCTGTTGATCCATACAGTTACTGTGATTATATCCAGATCGCAGCTTTGAGCAAGTGCGGGCTTGCTGCTTAGGTTCGCTGCCGCGACGCAACAGTGCCACTCGAACCTCATCCAAAGTGAATCTGCCCAGCGCACAAAGAGCGTGCGTGTATGCGATGAGAGTCAGGACGTCAGTCGGTGCAGTGCGAAAGTACGGTTGACTGAACCGGTCATGAACTGCATGCATGCATCGACAAATATTTTTCTCGTTTGCAACATCAATGTCGCATCAGGCCGACATACGCACTGTCTGCAGTTGCAATCCATTGGTAAATTTGATGCCATTGCGCGCTTGTGAATGGGGCATGGAACTTGCGTGCTACATTCGCATTCGTTCCAGGGACCTCCCGAATTAACAACCCAGAAGGGGACGTTTATGAAGTGCGCGATCGTTTTGAAGGTGGCTGCGGTGGCAGTCGTGGCGGGACTTGCAGGCTGTCAGGATCTGAAGCCCCTCCAGGCGGATGTCGCAGACCTCAAGTCGCAGGTAGCGAAGCTGCAGTCGGATGTGGCGGCAGCCAAGTCGTCCGCGGACTCTGCGAACAGCACGGCGCAGGCTGCTAATCAGTCTGCAAGCAGCGCGCAGAGCACTGCCAACCAGGCGCTGGCGGCAGCTCAGGCGAGCCAGTCGGCCGTCGATGCCACCAACGAGAAGATCGACCGGATGTTCAAGCGTTCGATCTCGAAGTAAGCCAAAGTCAGAGCTATTGGCTGATAAACGCCGCGCATCCGCGCGGCGTTTTTTTTGACAGGCTCAACCCGCGCGCGTCCTGCGACGCTACGCCGGAAGCGACTAATACCGTACCAGGGCCGATCCCCAGGTAAATCCGCCACCGAAAGCTTCCAGCAGCAGCCGCTGCCCCCGCTGAATCCGACCATCACGCACGGCCCGGTCCAGAGCGAGCGGCACGGATGCCGCGGATGTGTTGCCATGATCCTGCACCGTCAGAATCACGCGCTCCATCGGTAAATCCAGCTTGCGGGCGATCGCCTGGATGATTCGCAGGTTGGCCTGGTGGGGCACCAGCCAGTCGATGGCCGAGCGATCCAACCCATTGGACGCCAGCGTCTCATCGACAGCCTTGGTCAGGGTTGTGACGGCGACCTTGAACACTTCGCTGCCCACCATGGAGATGGAGAGTTTGACCTTGTCGGGACCAAAGCCCTTGGACACGCCGCTGCCACAATAAAGCATGTCCTTGTAATGGCCATCGGCATGCAGATGAGTCGACAGGATGCCGGGCTCCTCCGAAGGCGCGAGCACTACCGCACCGGCACCATCGGCAAACAGAATCGCGGTTGACCTGTCGCTCCAGTCGGTGATGCGCGAGAGCGTCTCCGAACCAACGACCAAGGCGCGTTTCGCTTCTCCACAACGCACGTACTTGTCCGCAATTGACAGCGCATACATGAAACCACTGCAGGCCGTTTCAACGCTGAAGGCCGGGCCGCCGCGACATCCGAGGCGCCCCTGCAGAAGCACTCCGCAGTTTGGAAAAACCAGGTCGGGCGTCGTGGTACCGAACGCGATGAAATCCACGTCCTGCGGCCGTAGTCCGGCGGCTTCGAGAGCATGGCGCGCGGCATGCTCCGCAAGATCCACCGTCGTTTCGCCATCCGCCGCGATATGGCGGCGCTCTATACCGGTGCGCTCGCGAATCCAGGCATCGCTGGTATCAACCAGCTTCTCCAGGTCGAAATTGGTGAGAATTTTTTCGGGGAGATGGGAGCCCGTGCCGACGATACGCGAATAAATCAAATTGCAGACTCCGCCAGCGCTTGTGCGATGTGCGCGGTCAACCCGCGCCGCGCGGCCACGGCCGCCGTCGCAATCGCCCTGGAGAATGCAACGTCGTCCGCCCGCCCATGGCTTTTTACCACGATACCGGCGAGCCCCACCATGCATGCACCGTTATAGCGGTTGGGATCGAGACCCGCGGCCACCCGCCGCAGCACCGGGCGCGCGATCAGCCCGGCCAAGGTGGCCGGCCAGGTTGCGCGGAATTCCTCCCGCATGCGATTGGCAATCAGGTGCGCGGCCCCTTCCATGGTCTTCAAGGCGACATTGCCGGTGAATCCATCCGTCACCACAACATCCACGTCGCCGGAGAAAATATCGTCGCCTTCCACGAATCCCACATAGTTGAGTCGCGTAGCACCCAACAACGCGTGCGCAGCCTGCACCACCTCGTGTCCCTTGATGTCCTCTTCGCCGATGTTGAGCAACCCGATGCGGGGCTTCTCGAGGCCATGAATGTCGCGCGCGATGATGGCTCCCATCGCGGCGAACTGGCGCAGCTGCTCGGGAGTGGCCTTCGTGTTGGCCCCGAGATCGAGCATCTGGGTGTGGCCGTGAGCCGCGGGTATGGCGGAAATGATTGCCGCGCGCTCCACTCCATCAATGGTCTTGAGGACGAAGTGCGCCATGGCCGTCAGCGCCCCGGTATTGCCGGAACTGACACAGGCCTGCGCCCGGCCCTCCTTGACCAGGTCGATGGCGATGCGCATCGAGGAGTCTTTTTTGCGACGGATGGCTTCGCGCGGCGAATCGCCCATCGCGACGACCGACACCGCCGGAACGATTTCGATCCGCTGGCGGACCGACCCGGACACGTTGGCGAGATGAGGTTCGATCTGCGCGGGTTGTCCTACCAACAACGCGCGCAGCTCCGTGTCGTCACCGAGCGCTCGCAGCGCTCCAGCGACATACTCGCGCGGCGGATGATCGCCGCTCATCACATCGATGGCGATAGTTATCACGCGGCGACCCGCGAACAATGGCGGCGCGAAGTGCGCCTACGGGAAATGAGAGCTCTCGCTATTCCTGCTCTTCGACTTCTTCAGGCTTCTCGATCACCCGCTTGCCGCGGTAGAAACCATCCGGGGTGATGCAGTGACGCAGATGCGTCTCGCCGGACTGCGGATCGGTTGAAAGCGCCGGCTTTGCAAGCCCGTCGTGCGATCGATGCATGCCGCGTCGCGAGGGCGTCTTGCGGCTTTTCTGCACTGGCATTTCTTGAACTCCTAAAGTTACATCAACGTTTGAGCAGCTGGTCGAGCTGCGCAAACGGTTTCTGGGTCGTCTGCTCCGGCGCTGCCCCGGTGGTGACCACGGGAGCATCGACTGGAACGACGCAATCGCTCGCCTCGCCGTGCAACGGCACGATCGGCAGTGCGAGCAACAATTCTTCCTCCACCAACTCACCGACGGTGATCCGACCGCCCGCAGCCAACACAGGCTCGAGGTGCTCGGGCACCCGGCTCGCATCCGCCTCGGTCGCAATCAGGGCCACACGCACCGAACTGTCCACCGGCTCGGTCATCGGCCGCAGGCAACGCTGGCACGCGAGTGTTGCTGCACCGCTCATTGTGAGATCGGCAACAACGAAGCCGGCCTCACGCGTAAAATGCACGCGCCCACGAACCAACCCCTCGACGCTTGCAAGCTGCGAGCGCAATCGGGTTAGCTCGGCGAGCGGGACAGCAAAGTCGATGTCGGCCTCGCCGTCAGCCAGCCGGTCGATGTCGAGCGGCTTGGACCAGGGTGGCGACATGGGGCGCGTATAATAGGTACGAGGTGCCTGCAAGTCAAAACCCAATTGGTCGCTAAGCCGTTGTTTCTGGTAGGCGATTTCGTTTTCCACAGGCGATGTGAATGAGACCTCTGATTCTGGCCTCGACTTCCCCCTATCGGCGGGCGCTGCTGGAGCGCCTGGGCGTACCGTTTGAGGTCGTGAGGCCTTCCACGACCGAAGAGCACCTGCCCCGGGAGATGCCCCGGGACCGGGCCCTGCGCCTCTCGGGCGCGAAGGCCAAAGCCGTGGCGGCGCAACACCCGGACGCGGTCATCATTGGGAGCGACCAGGTGGCCTCCTTCGGCAGCCGGGTGCTGGACAAGCCGGGAGACGCGGCCAACTGCCGGGAGCAACTGGCGTTGCTGAGCGGACAAACGGCCCGCTTTCATACCGGCTGCGCGGTGATCGCCAATGGCGAGCGGCTGGTCCATCTGGACACGACGTCCGTGACCTTTCGAGTGCTGACCCCCGAAGAAATCGACAGGTATATCGAGCGGGAGAAACCGTTTGATTGCGCAGGCGGCTTCAAAGCGGAGGCGCTGGGCATCACGCTGCTCGAGAGCATCGAGAATCGCGACCCGACCGCGTTGATCGGGTTGCCATTGATCTGGCTGGCCAGCGCGCTGCGCAGCGTGGGTTACTCGCTCCCCTAGCGCTTGCGGGTCTTCTCGGCGGCGAGCTTATCTATGGTGCCGGCAAGCTCCGGCGGAAGTGGCGTGTTCACACTGAACTCTCCCCCGCTCGGCCATTCGAAGCTCACGCTGTGGGCATGCAGAAACATCCTGTTCAGGCCGAACGCCCGCAGCTCTGAGTTGAACTCCTCGTCGCCGTATTTGGCATCCCCGGCGACCGGGTGACCGGCATGCTGCGCGTGCACCCGGATCTGGTGCGTGCGGCCGGTAAAGATCGCAACTTCCATGAGGCTTGCCCGCTTCCCAAAGAACTGCACGGGGCGGAACTCACTGAGTGACGGTTTGCCTGACGCATCCGCCCTCACCGTTCGCTCGCCTCCAACGCGCAAATCCGTGCGTAACGGAATATCGATACGCTTGCGGCCCAGGTCCCACTTTCCCTTCACCAGGGCGAGGTAGCGCTTTTCAAAGCCGCCATCGCGCAGCAGCGCGTGGACGATCCGCAGGGCCGCTGTGTTCTTGGCGATCAGAAGGACGCCGCTGGTGTCACGGTCAAGGCGGTGGACAAGCTCGAGACTCGCGCCGGGCCGAAGGGCCCGAAGCGCCTCAATGGCACCGAAACTCACACCACTCCCACCATGCACCGCCACACCCGACGGCTTGTCGAGCACCAGAAGATTGTCATCCTCTCGCACGATCGCCGTGCGGATGACCTCGAGCATCGAAGCAGACGGCTGACCCACCTCACTGGCCGGGCGCACCCGAACCGGGGGAATGCGGATCTTGTCATGCTCCTGCAACCGGGTATCCGGGCCTGCACGGTGGCCATTCACACGAACTTCACCTTTGCGGATAACCCGGTAAATGCGGCTTCGCGGCAGGTCCCCCAGCAGCCGGTGCACGAAGTTGTCGAGGCGCTGGCCCGCCTGCTCTGCGGTGACCTCCAGCAGGCGAACCGCAGCCGTTGGCGGCCCAATTTGTTGCTCGGTCACATCATTCTCGCCGTAAGACATTGTTTCTACAAAACCTTTGGGGGTATACTCAGGGCACGCCGGCCGCATTTCAATGCACTTGCGACGGCCAAAATGGTTAGCAGCCCGTGTCGAATCTTCATGACAGTGTCATGGGAGATCCACTTGCTGCATGTTAGTTGGTCCTCCATATCGAGGCCATCGTATTGGGCCGACAAGATCGCGCTGCTTGCGTCGAATGTCTCGAAAAGACTCCGCAGGACGCGCCGTCGGTTGAGTTCACCGAAGGTTTCCGGCGCGCCGCTATTAGGTAGCGGGCATCGATGAATAACGAGACTCTCGCGCCTTTGATCGAAATTCGAAATCTTCGCTACTGCGCTGGCTTGCCCGCGCGTGCGACGCATGCGTCGCCCCCCGCCGTCCTCTGGTCGGCCCCTCACTGCACAGTAGGGGCACATGAAAAGAATGCTTGTGAATGCAACTCAAGAGGAAGAGTTGCGCGTCGCTCTGGTTGATGGACAAAAACTATTTGACCTGAGTATCGAACTACCCTCCCGCGAACAAAAGAAAGCCAACGTCTACAAAGGCCGGATTTCCCGTATCGAGCCCTCGCTCGAAGCCTGCTTCGTCGACTACGGCGCCGCGCGCCACGGGTTCCTGCCACTGAAGGAGGTCTCCAAGGAGTACTTCCGCCAGCAACCGCAGGGCGGCCGGATGAACATCCGCGAGCTGCTCTCGGAAGGACAGGACCTGATCGTGCAGGTGGAGAAGGAGGAACGTGGCAATAAAGGCGCCGCGCTCACCACCTTCATCAGCCTGGCGGGACGCTTCCTGGTCCTGATGCCGAACAACCCTCGTGCGGGTGGTGTGTCGCGCCGGATTGAAGGCGAAGACCGCGACCAGATGCGCGAGGTCATGAACCAGTTGCAGATACCCGATGGCATGGGCGCCATCGTACGAACCGCCGGCGTCGGCCGTTCCGCGGAAGAGCTGCAATGGGACCTGGACAATCTGAAGACCCAGTGGGAACAGATTGCCGCGGCCTCCAATGACCGGCCCGCACCGTTTCTGGTCTTCCGCGAAAGCGATGCGGTCACTCGCGCGATGCGCGATTACTTGTCGGATGACATCGGCGAAGTGCTGGTCGACGACGAGAGCGCGTATCAGAAGGCGCAGGAGTACATGCAGCGCTTCATGCCGCAGGACACGCAGCGGCGTCTGAAGATGTATGTAGATGACATCGCCCTCTTCACTCGCTTCCAGATCGAGAGCCAGATCGAGTCCGCCTACGCGCACAAGGTCCAGCTCCCCTCCGGCGGCAGCATTGTCATCGACTACACCGAGGCGCTGGTCTCGATCGATATCAATTCGGCTCGCGCGACCCGCGGCAGCGATATTGAAACCACCGCGCTGAACACGAACCTCGAAGCTGCGGACGAGATTGCGCGTCAGCTGCGCATCCGTGACATCGGCGGTCTGATTGTCATCGACTTCATCGATATGGAGTCGACGAAGAACCAACGCGAGGTCGAAGACCGGCTGCGCGATGCCGTGAAGATGGATCGCGCGCGCATTCAGATCGGGCGGTTGTCGCGGTTCGGATTGCTCGAGATGTCCCGGCAACGGTTGCGGCCTTCGCTGGGGGAATCCAGCCATATCGTGTGTCCGCGATGTGTGGGGATCGGCAGCATCCGCAGTATTGAATCCATGACCCTGTCCATTCTTCGGCTGATTGGCGAGGAGCTGCGGAAGGATCGGACTGCGCGGGTGATTGCGCAGGTTCCCGTGGATGTCGCTACTTACCTCTTCAATGAGAAGCGGGAGTGGTTGCGAACGCTCGAAGAAAAGAGCGAGATCGAGCTGATCATTGTTCCCAACGAGAACATGCAGACGCCGGATTATTCGATCCGACGCGTGCGCGATGATGAAGTGGAGCTGCCGGAGAACAAGCAGCTCAGCTATCTGATGCCAACGGCAGCTGTTGTGTCGGAGCCTGGCGGCACTCGCGACAAGAAGCCCCAGTTGGAAGCGCCTGCCGTCGCAACGCTGTTGCCGGCGACGGCCGCTCCCGTGGCCCCTGTAAATCTGTATCAGCCCACTCCTGAGCCCACCGCTGCTCCGGTTGCAGCGGCTACTGCTGCACAACCAGCACCGGGCGGCGTGATTGGTTGGTTCAAACGATTGTTGGTGGGGGGAGAGACTCCTGTCGTCGCCGCTCCGGCCGCCGTTGAGGCGGCACCCGCGCCTGCCACGACGTCCCGGTCTGGGTCGTCTGGGTCTGGTAGTGGGTCGCGCGATCACGCGCGACGACGCGATGGTCGACGGGACCACTCACGGCATCGCAGTCATGCGGATTCGGGTCCGCGTCGCGAGCGTAGCGACCGAGATGGTCGCAGTGACCGTGGCGAAGGTGGCGGCCGTGTGGAAGGCCGCGACGGAGGTGGTCGGGGCGAAGGCCGTGGCCGTGGTGGCGAGAGTCGCGATGGCGGTCGGGCTGAAGGGCGCGGCCGTGGTGAGGGACGTGAAGGCGGCGGTCGCGGCGAAGGACGTGACCGTGGCGACAGCGGCGGCCGTATGGAAGGTCGCGACGCGGGTGGCCGCGAGGGTGGCGGCGGACGCGACGGCGGTGGCCGAGGCGAAGGGCGCGACCCTGCTGGCCGCGAAGGCGGCGGACGTGAAGGTGGCGGTCGTGGCGAAGGTCGTGACCGTGGCGAGGGTGGCGGACGCATGGAAGGCCGTGACGCGGGTGGCCGTGAGGGCGGCGGCGGGCGCGACGGTGGCCGTGAAGGCGGCAGTCGGGGCGAAGGTCGTGACCGTGGTGAAGGCGGCCAACGGATGGAAGGCCGTGACGCGGGTGGGCGTGAGAGCGGCGTCGGGCGCGACGGTGGCCGTGAAGGCGGCGGTCGGGGCGAAGGCCGTGACCTTGCCGGACGCGAAGGTGGCAGTCGTGGCGCCGAGGGCGGTGACACTGGCGGCAGGATAGAAGGTCGTGACCGCGGCGACGGTGGTCGCTCGCGTGGCCGTCATGGTGGCGAGCGAGACGGCTCGCGCGGCGATCAGCCGGGAGCGCTGGATCCAGCGGCCCAACCCGAGGATGGCTCGGTTGGTGACGATATCGGCAACCGTGCTGTAGAGAGTGCCGAGGGCGGTCCAGACGCCAACGGTAACGGTGGTCCTAATGGCGATCGCTCGGAGCGCGGCGGCGAACGCCGCAGCCGTCGCGGGCGGCGTCGAGGCCGTCGCGGTGGCGGCGGACGCGGTGAAGGCGGTAACCGAAGCGAAGGTGGCCGCGACGCGGGTGGCTTCGGCGGTGGGTCAGAGGGTGGTAGCTCTGAGGGTTATGGCGCGGGTGATTCTTCTGCGTCCATGGGCGGCGGCGAGTCGGGATCGACCGGCGCTGGCCCGGCGGGATCGTATGGATCGTCGAACGCCTCTGGGTCAGCCGGATCGACGAGCGGCTCGGGCGGGTCCGGTTGGGAAAGTGGCTCGGGCAGTGGCTCCGGGTCAGACTCAGCGGGCGGAGTTGGATCGGGCGGCAGCTCGACGCCGGGCTCCAGCGGCGGGTCGAGTTGGTCGGGCGGCGCAGGCGGCGGCTCCGGGTCCGGCGGGTCCGGTAGTGGGCCTGCGGTGAGCTGGTCGGGCGGATCGAGCAGCGGATCCGGCAGCGGATCTGAGTCCTACAGTAGCTCGGGCGGTGGCTCCGGCGGCAGTTCGAGCTCCGGCAGTGGTTCGGGCTCCAGTGGTGAAAACTCGAGCGCTGGGTCAGGGTCGAGCGCTGGATCGGGATCAGGAAGCGGCTTCGGCCCGTCGGACTCTTCAGGGTCGCGTGACTCGTCCAGCTCGCACGCTTCACCGACGTCGCACAGTAACGGGTCCTACTCGCATGGGTCGTCGTCGCATGCGGCGACAGAACCTTCGCGAAGCACCAGCGGCGGCGGCAGCGATGCCCCGAGCGGCGGAGCCAACGCGGGTGGTAGCTCGACGGGTTCAGGCAGCGGCGGCGGCAGCCCAACTAGTGGCAGCCCAACCGGCAGCGGCCCGGCGAAGCCCTTTGTGGTGTGGTCATCAGCACCCGCACCCTCTTCCGCGCCACCCGATCGCGGTCACGAGGAATAGACGTACGAGTTGACGTCTAGTGGGCGTTGGCGCCGCGTGTCGGCGTCAACGCCCTCAAGTGCTGCAACAGGCCCTTGGCCGCAGCCTCAACAAGATCCAACACCTCTTCGAATCCGTTCGGCCCACCGTAGTACGGATCGGGCACTTCGGTCGTGTCTGTTTCGGGTGCAAACTCGAGGAACAGGCGGATCCGTTCCCGTGCAACGGCAGGAGCGCGGCGTCGGAGTGCATCCAAGTTTTGCCGGTCCATGGCGAGTATCAGGTCGAAACGACTGAAGTCCTGCGCTTCTACAACACGCGCGCGAAGAGCTGACATGTCATAGCCGCGGCGTAGCGCGGCTTGCCGCGTTCGAGAATCAGGCGGTGCGCCGACGTGATACGCGGCGGTTCCAGCGGAGTCGACTTCAATGGGAAGCTCGGGCGCTTCGCGTGTGACGATCTCGCGAAACACGATTTCTGCGGTGGGCGAGCGGCAAATATTACCGAGACAAACGAATAGGATTTTCATGGGAAAATCCTACGTCGGAAGGCAGCGCGACGCCAGCGCCCGCCGCCCCTACTTCACGCTATACCCGCGCCCCTCAAGGCAAGCGCCCATAGCCCGCTGATACGCAGCCCGCTTGGTATTGGCCTGCTCCGGCGGAACGCCACCATTGGCCTGGGTAGGATCGAAGCCTGACTCGTTCTGAGCCCACTTGTGGCACTCGTACTTGTCGCGCGCCTGATCTTCTTCCGACTGCCCGTTCTTGGGATAAATGAACACATCGCCTGTTGGGCTCGGCGGCGGCGGCGGCGCGTCGGTGCTGGCCGCGCTCTCATCAGGCGGGTCGACAACTTCGTACTGCTGATCAGTCTCGCGCCACACGTAATAAGAATCGTTGGCGTAGTAGTAAGGCGCACCCCGAACCCATACGGTGGTGTAGTACGGAGGCAGCACCGGCACATACAGGCCGACCGGGGCACCAACAACTACATAACCGCGCGGACCGTTGGAATACCAGACGCCACCGGAATACCAGTAGGACGAACGAGGCCCTCTGACGTAAACACGCTCTCGTGGGAGGTCGCGTACATAGTAGCCACGCGACGGGTAGTAGTGCCCGTGGTTGAAGCGAGAGTCCATGTGATCCCAGCCTGGGCGCGGGCCCGGCCCGGGGCCACCACGACGGTCCCTGTCGTGCGGGTCGGCTTGAGCGACCCCGATCGACAGGACAGTGATCGCAACCAACAACATACTCGTCAATCGTGCGGAAAATCGATTCGTCATGATCTCACCCGGTCCGCTCAACTACTTCACACTATAGCCGCGACCTTCGAGGCACGCGGCGATGGCTCGTCGATAATTCGAGGCTTTCAGATCCATGGCGGCAGCCTGCCGCGCGTCCTGAGAGCGGGCCGCGCGGATCTGCTCGTTCTGCGCCTCAGCGTTCGCTGCATCGCCAGCGGATCCGACAGCGGCTCCAGTGATGCCGCCCGCAACTGCACCGAATCCACTGTTACGTGGACCCGCGATCACGGCACCCAGCACAGCGCCGGCTATCGCACCAATCGCCGTGTTTGTCCCCGGAGGCGGACCCGAAGCCACGAGCACGCGGTCGTGCGGCGGTACACCAGGACCGCTCGGATCGAAGTTCGACTGTTTGACCGCCCATTCGTGGCAATCATAACGATCACGATCCGTCTGCTCAGGCGTCTGCCCCTGCGTCGGATACGCGTAAACCTCTGTGTTCGGTCGAGCCGGCGCCGGAGGCGGCACCTGCTGATATGTGCGGTAGGGTCGCGCCGGGGGTGCCTCTACGCAGCCCGCCAGCAATGCGAATCCGAGGGTGAGCAGCATCCCCTTGGTGGCCATCTGGGCCAGGGCACTCGCGGAACGTTTCGTCATATTCATGATGTCCAATGCTTCCAACCGTGAAGCCACTGTTTCGGCACAACGCGATGCAATGTAGGGCGTTGACAACACTTGGATTCTGGCACAAGCCGCGAAGTTCCACTCCCGCTGAAGCCCGCGCCTGTGAGCAATTGTAAAGATGTGCGCCACTTCGCGGTCAACCCTGCAGCAAGGCGGTTACACGCTCCAGGTCCGCCGCGGTGTTGACGTCAGGCCCGGGCGGCTCGGCGCAGTCGGCCACCCGGATTTCAATCCCATTCTCCAGCGCGCGCAATTGCTCGAGTTTCTCGCGCTGCTCGAGCGAGCTCGGTGCAAGCGTTGCCAGCCGCAACAATCCGCCCACGCGATAGCCGTAAATACCCACATGACGCCGCGCGCCGGCAAAGCTCTTCTGGCTCACCAACCCGGAATTCGCGCTATCTCTGTCCCACGGTATGGGCGCACGACTGAAATACAATGCGCGCCCCGTCGCATCCGTCACAACCTTGACCGCATTCGGATCCATGAATTCCGCGAGGGACGCCAGCCGTGTCGCCAACGTTGCAATCTGTGCGGCGGGGTTGGTTTCCAACAGCGCGCCGACCTGATCGATCAGCGCGGGCGGGATCAGCGGCTCGTCACCCTGGACGTTGACCACGATGTCGGACTCTGGCCAACCGCGCACGCGCGCGACCTCCGCGATACGGTCGGTGCCAGACTTGTGAGTAGCCGCAGTCATAACGGTTTCCGCACCGAAGGAATGCGCGGCACTCACAATGAGCAGGTCATCGGTGGCTATCAAGACCTCGCTGGCCCGTGACGCCTGGGCGCGCTCGTAAACCCACTGGATCATCGGCTTGCCACCAATGCTCAGCAACGCTTTGCCCGGCAAGCGCGCGGACGCGTAGCGGGCAGGAATTACGACCCGGAACATGACTCGTGCGCCCTACCGTTCGAGCAGCGGATCGTCGGCGGAAAGCTGCCGTGCCTCTTCCTCCAGCATCACGGGAACATCCTCACGAATCGGATACGCAAGCCGATCCATGCGGCAGACCAGCACCTGGGCATCACGTTGGAACTTCAGTGTGCCCTTGCAGATCGGGCAGGCCAGTATCTCCAGCAAACGAGTATCCATCGATCTCCTGTTCAGTCGCCTGCGGCATTCGGTTTTGCAGGCGCTAGCAGTTGCACGACCCGGTGCAGCAGCTCCTGGGTCTGCGAGTCGCCAAACCGCGCGGACACCGGCACGAACCAGAGCCGCGCCGTCACGAGTGACCGGCATCTTACGGCATCCTTCTGGGTCATGAGCACGGGAAGCTCGTCATTGAATGTCAGATCGGCGGCCACGAAAGGATGATGGTCGGGAAACGGATGCTCAATGACTTCGAGACCGCAGGCGCGCAGGTCTCGAAAGAAGCGCTGGGGGTTGCCGATGCCGGCAACCGCATGCACCGGCGTTCCGCGAAAATGCCCCAGGGGTTGCGGGCCACCGAAGCCGTCCAACCGATGGGCATTTCCACCAATCAGAGCCATCTGCAAGGTAGCGGCCGGCAACTTGCCATCTCCCGCCAACAGCGATGCATGCTCGGGAACTCCGTTCACGACAATGAGATTCACCTGCCGCGCACGAGATGCGGGCTCGCGCAACGGCCCCGCCGGCAGCAATCGCCCATTCCCGAAGCCGCGCGCCCCATCAACCACCACAATTTCACAATCGCGCGCAAGCCGCAGATGTTGCAATCCGTCGTCCGAGATGACGACGTCAACTCCGCGCGCCACCAGTTCCTGCGCTCCCGCCAAGCGATCCTGCGCCACGACCGTGTCACACCCTGTCAGTTGGTGCAGGAGGACGGGCTCATCCCCAACCTCGCGCCAGCTCGTCTCGGCATGCACAGCCTGCGGCGCGCGCTCGGACCGGCCGTAGCCGCGCGAAACAATTCCAACCCTGAGCCCGGTTGCCGACAGGGATTGGGCCAGCCAGGCCACCAAGGGAGTTTTGCCGGTGCCGCCCACGGTCAGATTGCCCACCACAATCACCGGCTTTCCGGCCCGCCGTGACTCGAGCCAACCGTGGGCGTAAGCGTACCGGCGTAACCGGACAACGGCGCCAAACAGCCATGCCAGGGGGGCCAACCAGGAGAAACCCGCCGAATCGCGATACCACAGCCGGGTCAGCCGTTGCTCCATGGCAGCGGGGTCAATCGTTGAACTGCAAACGATGCAGCTGTGAATACAACCCGCCCTGCGCAATGAGCTCGGCGTGAGTGCCGCTCTCGGCAATCGCACCGTGATCCAGAACGATGATGCGATCGGCTTCCTCAACGGTGGAGAGCCTGTGGGCAATCACGAATGTCGTCCGGTTGCGGACGAGTTGGGCCAGAGCAGCCTGGATGTGTCGCTCCGCCTCGGTATCCAGGGCGGAAGTGGCCTCGTCGAGGATGAGGATGGGGGCATCCTTGAGCAGCGCGCGCGCGATCGCGATCCGCTGCTTCTGGCCCCCTGACAACAGCACACCCCGGTCACCCACCATGGTATCGAGTCCCGCCTGCAGCTCGCGGACAAACTCCATGACGTGGGCAGCTTCCGCGGCGGCGACAATAGCCTCAGCGGAGGCCTCGCGTCCGAAGGCAATATTGTTGCGGATGGTGTCGTTGAACAACACGACATCCTGACTCACGACCGCAATCTGCTCCCGCAAGTTACGCAAATCATAGTCGCGAACATCCGTCTGGTCGATGCGCACCACACCGGACTTGGCGTCGTAGAACCGGGGCAACAGGTTGACCAGCGTGGATTTGCCGCTGCCCGAGCGCCCGACAATTGCAATGTTCTCCCCCTTCGCGACCTTCAGGGTCACGCCGCGCAGCGCGGCTCCCTTGCCGGTGTCGTAGGTGAATGCAACGTTGTCGAATTCCACCTCGCCGCGCACTCGCGCCACTTTATGCCCCCGACCCTGGAACTCCGCGGGCTCATCAATCATCTCGAAAATGCTTTGGCCCGCCGCGATACCCTGCTGCATGGGGTCGGCAACTCCCACCAGGTTGCGCAACGGCTGTGCGATGTTGACCAGCAAGGTCAGGAATGCGAACAGATCGCCGGCAGTCATGCGGCCGTTGACGGTGTCCGCGATTGCGATCGAGACCACGAAGGCCGCGCCGACCGCGGTCACCAACTGCACAATGGGATTGGCCAGCCCCTTGGTGAGAATCAGCCGCATGTTGGAGCGCCAGTTGCGCTCGTTCACTTCCTCGAACTGCGCGCTGAGGTGAGTTTCCGCGTTGTAGACCTTGATGAGCCGCGGCGCCTCGAAGGTTTCCTTCGCCACCCGGGTAACATCGCCCATCGAGTCCTGGATGCGGCGGCTGTAGCGGCGGAAGCGTTTGTTGATGATGGTGACGAGCCAGCCCACCAGCGGGCCGATGGTCAGCGCCATCAGGGTGAGCTTCAAGTTCAGGTACATGAGTCCGGCAATCGAGCCCAGCAGAGTCAGGCTCTCCCGCACGATCACGGCGACGGAATCCGTGGTCGCCTGCCCTATCCTTTCGGTGTTGTAGGTGAGGCGGGTCAGCAGGATGGCGGAGGAGTTGCGGTCGAAATAACCGATCGGCAACGACAACACCCGCTGGAAGATCTCGGTCCGCAAGCGGGTCACGATTTTGCGGCCGACATAACCCATGCAGTAGGTTTCGGTGAAGTCGCCCAGCCCACGCAGCACGAACAAACCCACCAAAGCTGCGGGAATCCAGAAGATGGTGCTCGGGTCGCGGTGTGTGAAGGTGCCGTCGCCGAAATACTTGGCGAATGCGCCGAATGCCACCATGGTGGCCGAGAAAAGAATGCCTCCGAGCATCCCGAGCGCAAACATGCCGCGATGAGGCCGCAGGTAGGTCAGCAGGCGCCGATAAGTGCGCTTCGCATCCTGCGCATCGTGAGGCACGCTGCTCGCAGCGTCGTTCAAGGCTTACCTGCCGACTCTTCCTTGACTGTCGCGATGTTTATTTCGGCGAAACCGAGTCGGCCGAGCACGTCCATGGCAGTGATCACGGCCTGGTGGGTGGCACGCGCGTCCGCGCGCAAAGTGATGCGTTGATTCCGGTTCGTCCCGGCCTCTTTGAGAATAGCCGCGCGCAGGGTTTCCTGGCTGGCGTTGATGAGCTCGCGCTCATTGACCCGGTAGCCGCCCTGCTGGGTCACCGTCACTACCAGGGGCTCACTTTCCGGTTTTGCGGTCGGCACCGCGGTTGCCTGCGGTAAATGCACGCGCAGACGGCCCTCGTCGGTGAACCGACTGGAGACCATGAAGAACACCACGAGCAACAACACCACGTCGATCAGCGACACGATGTTGATCTCGGGCTCCTCGTGAGTGCGAGGCTTGAGGTTCATGGGAAAGGCCGCCTGATCAAGCCGCCGCGCGCTCGCGCCCTGGAGTGGCTTCGACTGCGTCCGCCATACGCATCGCCTGCTTTTCCATCTCGACAACGATACGTTCCACGCGGCCGCGCAGGTAGCGATATGCGACAAGCGACGGGATGGCGACACACAAACCCGCAACCGTGGCTATCAGCGCCTCGGCGATACCACCGGACAAGGCCCGCGGGTCGCCCATGCCGCCTTGTTGAATGGCATTGAAGGAGCGAATGATACCGGTGACCGTACCGAGCAGACCCAGCAATGGGGACACCGACGCAATGGTTCCCAACGTGTTGATGTATCGCTCGAGCTCATAGACGACGTGGCGGCCGGCATCCTCCAGACGCTCCATCAGGATCTCGCGCGGACGGTGGCGGTTCGCCAACCCCGCGGCCATCAGCTTGCCGAGCGGTGAGTTCTGTTCCAGGGCGGCAATCACCTTGTCGTTCACCTGGTTCGCCTCGATGAGCTGCCAGACGCGTGCCGGCAGCTCCTGGGGCAAAACGCGGCGATCCTGCAGCGTCCACAGCCGTTCCAGAACGATGGCGGCAGCGGTGATCGAACACAAAATGATCGGCCACATCAGCGGGCCACCTGCCCGCACAATTTCCCACATCCAAGTGACCCCAAGGCGTTGACGACGGCGGCATATTACAGGAGCGACGAGCGCGCTCAAGGCGATACGTCACCAAGGTGATGTCGTTCCTGAGCGACGCTGGTCACGCCTGGGCGGCGGGAGCGATGCAGGACACCATTGTGAGCAAATCTTTCTGCTAGAGTCGGTCAATATCATGCCGCGCAGACTTTTAAAGCGCATTTGCCCCTCGCCAGGCACCCTGGAAAAGCACTGGGTTCTGCGTCTTTTTGGGACGCGGATCGCAGATCCGCGCCTTTGGGGCCTGTGTCGCCGGGGTGTGACGGGCGCATTCGGGATCGGGCTGGCCATCTGCTTCATCCCCCTGCCGGTGCACATTGTCGTGGCCTGCCTGTTGGCCATCCTGCTGAGGCTGAACATCCCGGTGATCATCGGCACGGTGCTGCTGATCAATCCCATCACCATTGTCCCGGTGTACTACCTGGCATTCCGGCTCGGGGCCGCCCTGCTGGACATACCGCCGTCGGGCTTCACCTTCGAGCTGAGCTGGGATTGGCTGCAAAACGGGTTGGGGCCCATGTGGAAGCCCTTCCTGGTCGGCTGTCTCACCTGCGGCGTCGTCGGCGGGGTGCTGGGCTATATGGGCCTGGAGCTGCTGTGGCGCTGGCGGGTAGCGGCCAAGTACAAGACCCGCCATGTGACCTTCTCAGCCTACTGAAGAGATCCGCTCGGTCAGCTTGCCCGACTGGATCTCGTAGATCCGCTCCATCCGATTGGCCAGGCGCAGGTCGTGAGTGACCACCACGAGGCTGGTCCCCCTCTCACGGTTCAGCTCGAGCATGAGCTCGAAGACACCCTCGGCATTCGTCCCGTCCAGGTTGCCCGTGGGCTCGTCGGCCAGGATGATCTTGGGGGCCGTCACCAACGCCCGTGCCACGGCGGCTCTCTGTCTCTCGCCGCCCGAGAGCTGGTACGGGCGATGATCGAGCCGGCGGCCCAGACCGACCCGCTCGAGGATCTCCATCGCCTGGTCGCGCGCCTCAGCCACGGCCATACGCCGCACCAGCAAGGGCATGGCTACATTCTCGAGAGCCGAGAATTCGGGCAGCAGGTGATGGAACTGGTACACGAATCCCAGGGCCCGGTTGCGCAGCATGCCGCGCGCATCCTCACTCAGCTCGTGGATGTCCTGACCATCGACCAGCACGTGTCCACTGGTTGGCCGGTCGAGGCCGCCCAGGATCTGCAGCAGGGTGGTCTTGCCCGAGCCTGAGGCGCCGACAATGGCAATCCGCTCACCCGAGTCGACTGACAGGTTGACCCCCTGGAGCACCTCCAGGGTGACCGGTCCCTGGGTAAAGTTCTTCTGCACAGCCCGTGCTTCCAACACTGCCTGACTCATGCAATTTCACTCATGTCTCAGAGCCTCGGCGGGCGCGGTCCGGGACGCGCGCCACGCCGGGTAAATAGTCGCGATAGCGCACAGCAGGAAGGCAACCGTACACACGCGCACGACATCCATTCCCTCCACGTAGGCAGGCAGATCGCTCATGTAGTAGACGCTCGCATCGAGAAACTGTGTCCCCAGCAGCCGCTCGAGCCAGCCCACCAGTGATTCCAGGTTGTGTGCCAACAGCGCACCCAAGGCTGCTCCCAGCAGCGTCCCGCCCAGTCCTATCAACACGCCCTGGATGGCAAACGTGGCCAGTATGTTGGGAGGGCCCGCGCCCAGGGTGCGCAGGATGGCAATGTCCGTCTGTTTCTCCTTCACAATCATCACCAGTGTCGCGACGATGTTGAAGGCGGCGACGGCCACGATCATCAGCAGAATGACGAACATCATCGACTTGGTGAGCTCGATGGACCGGAAAAAATTGACGTGGTTGCGCGTCCAGTCGCTGACATAGAACCCGCCGCCCATGAGTCTTGCGAGGCGCAGCACTTCGGTCGGCGCCTTCAAGGGGTCCTGCAGGGCCAGGCGGATCCCGCTCACGCGATCGCCCAGCCGGTACAACTTCGCCGCATCCGCAATGTGCACCAGCGCCAGTCCCCGATCGAACTCGTACATCCCCGACTGGAAGATGCCGGTAACCAGAAAACGGCGCATGCGCGGCACGACGCCCGTTGGCGTGGCGGTCCCTTCCGCGGCAATCAGAACGACCTGCGAGCCCATTTTTGCGTGCAGCTCGCGCGCGAGGGCGCTGCCGAGAACGATGTGGTACTTCCCCGCCTCCAGGTCTTCGAGTCGACCGGCCGTGAGCCGTTGACCCAGGCCGGTTGCTTTGCGTTCTTCGTCGGGCTGGACGCCGCGTACTGTTGCGCCCGCGATGTTGACACCGTTGGAGATCATGGACTGTTCTTCGATGTAGGGCACTGCCGCCTGCACGCCGGGCTGCTTGAGTGCCGTCTGCTGCACCTCGCGCCAGTTGGACAGTGAGCCCTCGATGCCACTCAAGGTCCCGTGCGAGGTGACGCTGAGAATCCGATTGCGCAATTCGCGCTCGAATCCGTTCATCACTGACAACACGGTGATCAAGGTCGCCACCCCGAGCATCAGCCCCAGCACCGACATCAACGCAACGAAGGAAACAAACCCGCGCCGATGGGTGGAACGCAGGTACCGCGTCCCTATCAGCCACTCATATGGCGCCCGCCGGATGCTTTTACTCATACCGTAACGCTTCGGCAGGAGCGGTTCGGGACGCGCGAATTGCCGGATACAACGTCGCAGCACCTGTCAGCAGCAGCGCGCACACACTGATGACGACAACGTTGGGCCAGCGAACGTCCGACGGAATCTGGGTCATGTAATAGACGTCCGCATCGAAGATCTGGAAATGGAACGTCTTCTCGAGAAACGGCACGAGGGTGTCGATATTCAAGGCCACACTGAGCCCGACGGTCAGCCCGAGGGCCACTCCCAGCCAGCCAATCACCAGGCCCTGGGTCATGAACACACCCATGATGCGCCGGGGTGATGCGCCCAGCGTTCGCAAGATCGCGATGTCGGTCCGCTTGTCCGTGACCACCATCACCAGCATCGAGACAATGTTGAAGGCGGCCACCGCGACAATCATCATCAGGATGAGCGACATCATGGTCTTCTCGATCTTGACCGCGCGGAAGTAGCTGGCGTTGTCCTGGGTCCAGTCGAACAACTCGAAGCCGCCAGGCAGGGCCGGGCGCAGCTTCCCCGCCAGCAGGGGTGCCGACAGCGCGTCACGGAATCGGATTCTCAGGCCTTCGCCCGTACCCCCTCCCGGAGTGAGCGCCCGCACATCATCGATGTTCGCGAAGACGAGTGTGCCGTCATGCTCGGCGCGACCCACTTCGAAAATACCGGCCACGGTCAACTCTCTGAGCCTGGGAGACGGAGCACCTTCAGCAGACACGGCAGGGATCAAGACCGTCAGTGGATCGCCCACGTCCAGTCCGAGTCGCTCCGCAATAACCTCACCGACAATCACCCGCTCCGAACCGGCGACGAGATCGGTCAACTTCCCGCGAACGACGGAACCTGCGACGTCCGTTACGCTAGCCTCCGCCTGCGGATCGATGCCCCGAAGGATGATGGGAAGCATTTCGGGAGTGCGAACCGCCAGTCCTTGTATCTCTACATAACGGGCAACACCTTCAACACCCTCCGCGGACCTGACAATCCGCTGCAGCGTCTGCCAATCAGCCTCTGCAGGAGGCGCGCCCTGCTCCATCCCGGTGCGTGAATCCGCCGTGCGGGGAACCACCCGCGCGTGCGCGCTGAGAGAGACCAACTGGGTACGCAGCTCGTTCTCGAGTCCGTTCATCACGGACAGGATGACGATCAGCGCTGCAACCCCGACGCAGACGCCTGCCAGCGAAGCCCAGGTAATGAAGGAAACGAAGAATTTACGGGTTCTGGCCCGCACATAACGCAGGCCCACGAACAAGGACAAGGGGTGAAACATCGTCGCGATTTAACCACAGATGGCGCTGTGCATTGGACTCGCGTCACAGTATCAGTGCGCCGCGGCAGGCGGCGGCTTTGACAGATTTTGGCCGGTGCTATAGTCGGCTGTGGATTACAAGCGTTGAGGCGGGACCTCATGAAGACCCGAATTCTGGTTGCTTTGCTCTGCGGTTTCGCGGCCAGCGGCTCCGCCGTGGCCGAGACCCTGGTTGTCAACGATCAGCTCACCTTGCTCGACTCGACGGTAGACCGTCCGAAGCGCGGTAGCACAATGACCGAGGTCGAGAAGCACTTCGGAGCACCCGTCGAGAAGCATGCGACCGTGGGGCAACCCCCGATCACCCGCTGGGACTACTCGGGATTTTCCGTGTTCTTCGAGCACGACCGGGTCATCCACTCGGTGGCCACGTCCGGCTAAGCAGCAAAGCCACCCCTCTCTCGTACACCTTTAGTCCCGGCCCCGACCTTTCGGGTGCTGGGCAACGCACCTGCGCGAATGGTAGCCTCCGCTCCCAATAACGTAAGGGGACGATGAAGGTGTCGGCTGACGAGTTTCTGAGGACCCGTATCGAGGCCTTGATGCGAGCGGGAGTCGTGCGAAAGAAGGTTGCCGCAGCCCAGCTCGAAGAGGAAATCAAGCGCAGAGAAGAGACGATGCGGGAGACTTTCCGCCGCTACGTCTCACCTCGGCTCGCCGACAAGATCCTCCAGGACGCTCAGCTTCGGGACAGCCTCCTGTCCAGCTCCGATGTGCGCACGCATGCGGTGGTCCTGTTCGCCGATCTGCGCGGTTTCACGGGTATTTCGGAGCAGCTCGCCCCGCACGAAGTAGTCCCACTACTGAACGAATACTTCTCCCTGCTGACCGAGATCACCTTCCGCCACGACGGCACGGTCTTTCACATGGCCGGCGACTGCCTGATGCTCGGCTTCGGGGTGCCGCTCGAGCAGAAGGACAGCTCCACCCGGGCGATCACGACAGCCCGCGAGATGTTGGACGGTTTCGCGAACCTGGCCCAATCCTGGAAGCGCAAGTATCAGATCGACGCAGGCCTGGGAATCGGTATCAACGAGGGCGATGTCGTGGCCGGCAACGTCGGCTCATCGGCTTACATGAGCTATACGATCATCGGCGACGCCGTCAACATTGCCTCGCGCCTGTGTCAGCGGGCCCGGTCCGGCGAAATGCTGTTCTCGGGTGCAATCAAGCAGTCACTGGATGCGCACGGACTGGACGTCGGTGCCCTGCCCCTGCCGCCCATGATTCTGCGGGGACGCACGAACCCGATCGACATCTATTGCGTGCCGCTGCATGCCCGTCTGCAGGTGAGTCAGGTCCCGATGGAAGCCTGATTCCTGCGGGATGTCTTTGCTCCTCAAGCCCCAGGTTCCCACATCCAAGCAACGACGCCTGAGCTGGCACCAGCTCTATGGCAGCGCGGCTGCGTTGGCGCTTGCCGAAGCAACGCGGTCGGACCAGCGGCTCTACGTCGTTGTAACGGACGATGCACGCGAGCTCGAGAGGGTCTCGTCGGAGTTGCAGTTCTTTGCAGGAGAGCGGTTGCCCCTGCTGACGCTCCCTGACTGGGAAGTCCTGCCTTACGACCTTTTTTCGCCGCACCCCGACATCACGTCCCAGCGCCTGCGCACCCTCTTCGAGCTGCCGCGACTTCAGGCCGGTTGCCTGGTCGTAGCCGCCGACGTCTTGATGCAGCGGCTGCCGCCGCGCAATTACGTTCAAGGTCGTGCTTTCGAGCTCGCCGTAGGTGAAGCGCTGGCGCTGGAGCCATTCCGCCAGAGGCTGATCGAAGCGGGCTATGTCAGTGTCAGCCAGGTCGCAAGCCCCGGCGAGTACGCGGTGCGCGGGTCGTTGTTCGACGTATTCCCAATGGGGACGACGGCGCCCCTGCGTATCGACCTGTTTGACGATGAGATCGAGGCCATACGGCGGTTCGACCCCGACACACAACGCTCGCTGGACTCTCTCGATCGGATCCGCTTGTTGCCCGCCCGAGAGATTCCTCTGGACCCGGACGGCGTTCGCGACTTTCGCAGGCGGTTTCGGACGCGGTTTGAAGGGGACCCGACGCGGGCGACCATTTATCGTGGGGTGAGCGAAGGGGTTGCGCCTGCGGGAATTGAGTTCTACGTGCCTCTCTTCTTCGAAGAGACAGCCACACTGTTCGACTATCTTCCCGCCAACGCTGTGTTGGTACATGACGCAGCGCTGCCTGGGGCGTTGAGCAAGGCCTGGCATGACGTCGGTGTGCGCTACGAGGATCGCCGTCACGATATCGAGCGCCCCATCCTGCCGCCCGCTGAGTTGTTCATCAGTCCCGACGATATCGAGACACGACTCGCGCAATTCGCCTCGATCACGCTCAATGCCTTCAAGGCCGATACCGAGCTGCAGAGCGGACCGGAAGTATTCAACTTCCCCAGCAGCGCACCGAGTGAGTTGCGCATCGATGCGCGGGCGGAGCATCCATTCGCGCCCCTCGACGTGTTTCTCAACGAATTCTCAGGCCGCGTACTGATCGCCGCCGAGTCGCCGGGCCGCCGTGAGGTCCTGCAGGAGATGCTGCGCGGCCACGGCTACAACATCGTGCCACTCGCCGGTTGGGACGCCTTTGCCGAAGGGGACGCCAAGCTTGCTCTGACAGTTGCACCCTCACTGCAGGGACTGACACTCACCGCGCCGCGAATCGCTGTCATCTCCGAAGCGCAGTTGTTTGGTCAGCGCGCCCGCCAGGAGAGGCGGCGCAAGCGAGCCGCCGCCGACCCGGAAGCCATCCTGCGCGATCTGCAGGACTTGAATCCCGGCGCGCCGGTGGTGCACCAGGAGTATGGAGTCGGACGCTATGTCGGCCTGCAGGTCATGGACATTGCGGGCCAGTCCGGTGAATTCCTGGTGTTGGAATATCTCGACGGCGACCGCGTGTACGTTCCGGTTCAGTCGCTGCACCTGGTCAGCCGTTACACCGGCGCCGCGCCCGAGAGCGCGCCTCTGCACAAGCTGGGCACCGACCAATGGGCACGGGCGCGCAAGCGGGCCGCCGAGCAGGTCCGTGACGTGGCGGCCGAGCTGCTCGATCTGTATGCCCGTCGCAAGGCGCAACAGGGCCTGAAGCTGCCGCTCAACGAGCAGGAATACCAATCGTTCGCCAACGCCTTCCCGTTCGATGAGACGGAGGATCAGGCCGAGGCCATCCGTGCCGTGTTGGATGATCTGAAGGGCGACCGGCCGATGGACCGCATCGTGTGCGGCGATGTGGGCTTCGGTAAAACCGAAGTGGCCATGCGCGCCGCATTCGCGGCCGTCGAGGCCGGAAAGCAGGTCGCCGTGCTGGCACCCACGACGCTGCTGGCACAGCAGCACCTGACCAACTTCCGCGATCGCTTCGCGGACTGGGCGGTGCGTGTGGAAGCGCTCTCGCGATTCGGTAACTCCAAAGAGACAGCGGCGACGATCGAGGGTATCGAGAGCGGAGCCGTGGATATCGTGGTCGCCACTCACCGGCTGCTTCATTCGCATGCCCGCTTCAAGGATCTGGGCTTGATCATCGTGGACGAAGAGCATCGGTTCGGGGTGAGGGACAAGGAACGGTTGCAAGCCTTGCGCGCCAACGTGCACGTGCTGACTCTTACCGCCACGCCCATCCCCCGTACTCTCAACATGGCGCTGGGCGGGTTGCGGGATCTTTCACTGATAACGACTCCACCGGCCGAGCGCCTGGCGATCAAGACGTTCGTCATTGAGTGGAACGGGCCGACGTTGCGCGAAGCCGCTCTACGCGAGTTGCGACGCGGCGGACAGATGTACTTCGTGCACAACGAAGTGAAAACCATCGACAAGATCGCCGCGGAGGTGCAGGCGCTGGTGCCCGAGGCCACTGTCCGTATCGGCCACGGGCAGATGCGCGAGCGCGACCTCGAGCAGCTCATGGTCGATTTCTACCACCGGCGCTTCGACCTGTTGGTGTGTACGACCATCATTGAAAGCGGTATCGACGTCCCGACGGCCAACACCATCATGATCAACCGCGCCGACCGATTCGGGCTCGCACAGCTGCACCAACTGCGCGGGCGCGTCGGGCGCTCGCACCACCGGGCCTACGCGTACCTGATCGCTCCGCCGCGCAAGGCACTGGCCGGGGACGCAGCCAAGCGGTTGGAAGCCATCGAGTCCATGGAGGATCTGGGGGCGGGGTTTGTGTTGGCAACGCATGACCTGGAGATCCGCGGGGCCGGCGAGTTGTTGGGCGAGCAGCAGAGTGGCCAGATGACCGAGATCGGGCTGGCCATGTACCTGGACATGCTCGAGCACGCCGTCAAGGCCCTGAAGGAAGGCCGCAAGCCCTCACTCGACAAGCCGCTGGCCGCCGAAACCGAAGTTGAATTGCGCCTGCCGGCGTTTCTGCCCGAAGCCTATGTGGCGGACGTACATGTGCGCCTGGGACTGTATAAGCGGATTGCCGCGGCCGAGACCGATGAGGCCCTGGATGAGTTGAATGCGGAGGTCTACGACCGCTTCGGCCCCCTGCCCGCAGTTGCCCAGAACCTGCTCAAACTGGCAAAGCTGAAGCTCGCAGCGCGCACACTGGGCATCCGGCGGCTGGACCTGGGAGCCGGCGGGGGCACGGTCACCTTCGAGCAGAACAACAGTCTCGATCCGGCGACGGTGGTGCGGATGATCCAGAAGAACCCGCGCGAATATCGGCTGGAAGGCTCGTTGAAACTGCGGGTCGCGCGGCAACTGCCCACGGAAGAGGCGCGATTCGAGTTCGCCGGGGAGTTGCTGAAGAAGCTGGCGGAGAAGCCCAAGGGAGCCGGCCGGTGAACTATAATCCGCGCATGAAACTGCGAACGCTGTGCCTGGCAATCCTGGCCATTTTCACCGTCCCCGCCCTGTCCGAGGACGCCGCCGCCCCGGGCTATCACATCGAGATCATTGTGTTTCGCGCGAGCTCCGCCCAGGGCGGTAGTGAGAACTGGAGCACGGAAGGCAGCACCAACACCACTGTCGGTGAGGAATCCGCCAGCGCTTCATCCTCTCAGGTCGGGCGTTTCATCAGTGTGTTGGGAGCCGATCAGTTCCAACTGACCGATCTGGAGACCAAGCTGCGTTCGAGTGGAGCGTATGTACCCGTCGCCCACGTCGCGTGGGCACAAACTGCGAGTGCGTGGGGTACGCGCGCCGGATTTCCGGTGCAGAAGCTGGGCGTGGATGTGCCTGGACTCAGCGGAACTGTTTATCTGGAGCGTGGCCAGTATCTGCATCTGGGGATGGCGTTGAGCTATGCCATCGCCGCACCGCCGGCCGGCCTGGGCGCAGGACCGGGCACTGCATTCGCCTTGAATGAAAACCGGCGTGTGAAGTTTTATGAGCGTAATTATTACGATCACCCGGCGTTTGGAGTGATCGCGCTGGTGACTCCGGCCCAAGGCGCTCGTCCCGCGGGCCGCTAATGAAAGTCGATGGCTTCGGCCGTCGAAATACTGTTCTTTCCCAACTTCTTCGACCGCTTCAACGCCGCCGTACAGGCCTTCAGAAGCGCCTCGAGCGGCAGCTCCCGGGGCGGCACCAGGCTGGCCACACCCGCGCTGATCGTTACGTAACGCTCTGCTCCGCCGCGAGGATGGTGCATCAGCAGGTCACGAACGCGCTGGCCGACAACCTGTGCATAGTGTGATGCCTTCTCCGCAGCATCACCCTGTGTCAACACCGCAAACGTTCCGCCTTCCCAACGGCCGACGAGATCGCCGCCGCGCCGGTACGATGCGCCGATCACACGGGCCACCCGCCGGATGCAGGCATCTCCACCGGTCTTTTCAAAAGTCTCGTTGTAGGTGCCCAGATCGTCGATGTCGAACAACGTCAGGCCGATCTCGTGTGAATCGCGCTGGGCCAACACCCAATCGCGTTGCAACAGCTCCTCGAAATAGGCACGCGAATGCAGGCCCGTCAGGCGATCTTCGCGCAGCCACGGAGGCAGTCCGGCGGTGGTTCGCTCGGCGTTGCGCAATCGATCGCTGGCATCCCGGTGGTAACCGATGTAGTGAGTGACTTTGCCCGCCGCATCACGCACGGGTTGGACCACGGTTTCATTCCAGAACAAGGTACCGTCCGGGCGGTAGTTGCGGATCAATACCCGGGCCGGCTCGCCTCTCTCCAGCGCTTCCTTGATGCGCAGCCGCGCCTCCTGGTCCTTGTCCGTTCCCTGCAGGATGCGCAGGTTGGTTCCCAGCAGCGCGGTGACTGGATAGCCGCACATCTGGGCAAATGCGGCATTGGCATAAATGACCGGGTGGTCTGGAACGGTGGCATCGCATACCACGATACCTTCCGGCGCGCCGTCGACGACACTGCGCCACGCTTCCGCGGACCAGTTGTTCATGAGCTGCCGGCCTCCAGGTTCAATGTTGGCGCTGCTGTGCAGCGTGCCAGCAGCTCTCGACTCCTCTTCCATTCGGGCAGGGAAGTCAGATCCTGCCCCGCCACCCCCTTGCCGTGCATACGCACGAGGCGCAATTTCGACGCGGGTTCAGGGTCTACGTGCATACGATCCAGTAGAGTAACTACGCTTGCGCGATTGTTACATACAGGGAGCATGTCACACCCGGCCGCAAGCGCCTGACGTGCACGGGTCACAATATCGCCGTAAGCCGCGGCCGCGCCGCCCATGGACAGATCGTCAGCAAACACTACCCCCTGAAACCTCAGGTCGCCGCGCAACACGTCGCGGATCCAACGAGACGAAAGGCTTGCCGGCAAGGTATCCACGGCTGGAAACAGCACATGGGCCACCATGACCGCCGGCAGGCCGTTGGCGATCAGGCGGGTGTAGGCAGACAGGTCGTCCGACAGATCGGGCAAATCGCGCCGATCCACCGGCAGGGTGAGGTGCGAGTCGGCCACCACGGCCCCGTGGGCCGGGAAATGCTTCGCGGTGGCGGCCATCCCCGCATCCCGCATGCCATGCATGTAGGCGGCGGCAAGCTGGCCGACCACCTCGGGGCGGGCGTGGAAGGCCCGGTCACCAATGACCTCGCTGACCCCGTAGTCCAGATCGACACACGGGGCAAACGAGATGTCGACTCCATGGAAACGCAATTCCGCGGCCATGAGCCAACCCATGCGGCGGGCCAACTCCAGGCCGGCCCGGGCATCCAGGTCGAACTCGTGGCCGATGCGCCTGGCCGGTGGAAGCAGGGAAAAGCCGGTCCGGAAACGCTGGATGCGTCCCCCTTCGTGATCCACCGCAACAATCAGGGGTGGGCTGCGCGAGGCATGTATGGCAGCCACCAGGCCCGTCAGCTGCTGGGGGTCGGCGTAGTTCCGGGTGAAGAGAATGACACCACCAACCAATGGGTGCCGCATCAGCTCGCGCTCCTCGGCAGTCACTGTCGTGCCGAGAAGATCGATCATCAGCGGCCCGAGACTCATTCCAACCGTCCCCGCCGTTTCCGACCGCCGGGCTCGAGCAGCGCCAGCGACTCCACGTGCGTCGTATGCGGAAACATGTCCAACACACCTGCGGCCACGAGTTTCATCCCATGTTCGTGCACGAGTACGCCCAGGTCCCTCGCCAGGCTCCCAGGGTGACATGAAATATACAACACCCGTTGGGGGTTCAGGCGGCTGACAGCAGCCAACACCTCGCTGGCACCCGCGCGCGGCGGATCCAGCAGAACGTGTGTGAAGTTTTGCTTCAGCCAGGACGGGCCGGCCTCCGGTGCCCCCAGCGGACGGCCCAGGTCCGCAAGATGAAACTCGGCATTGGCGATGTCATTGAGGCGCGCATTGTGCCGCGCGCGCTCCACGAGGCCCTGGTCGCCCTCCACTCCAACGACCCTGCCGGCCTTACGTGCCAGCGCAAGAGTGAAGTTTCCCAAGCCACAAAACAGGTCGAGCACCGCTGACTCCGGCGTCAGATCCAGCAACTCCACGGCACGTTCAACCAGCGCTTCGTTGATCCGCGCGTTGATTTGCACGAAGTCGGTGGGCCGGAACTGCAACTTCAGGTTGAAACCGGGCAAGGCGTAGTGAAGGGGCTCCAACGGCGTCGCCGGGTCTTCATCGAGCGCGCGCACCGATTCCAACCCGGCGGTCTGCAGGTAGAAGCGAACCGAGTGTGCGGCGGCAAATTCGCGTAACCGGGTGAGATCCTCCATCGAGGGAGAGTCCAGTACCCGCAGAACCAGGGCAATGACATTGTCGGCGACGGCAACTTCAATCTGCGGAATCCGGTGACGGATGCTGAGCCCATTCATCATGGCGGCCAGTGGCGCAAGCATCTCGCCTACCGGGGGAGCGAGCACCTCGCAGCGCTGCACTTCGGCCACGTATGGAGCCAGGCGCTCGCGAAAACCGACAACCACACGATCTTTCTTGATGACGAACTTGGCGCCGAGCCGGGCGCGACGCCGATAACTCCACACCGGTCCCCGCAACGGCGGTAGCCATTCCTCGGGCGCAACCCGCCCGACGCGCTCCAGGTTCTCGCGCAGCTCAGTCTGTTTGGCCGCCAGCTGTGCTTCAGGCGCAAGATGTTGCAAAGCACATCCGCCGCACACCCCGAAGTGGGCACACTGAGGTACGACTCTGTCAGGCGAAGGCTGCAGCACCTCCAGCAACTGGGCTTCGTCGTGTTGGCGGTGATGGCGGGTCCGCCGGAACCGGACACTTTCACCCGGCAGCGCCCCTGCTATGAAAGCCGCCTTGCCGTCCCTGACAACACCTTCGCCGTCATGCGTGAGAGCCGCGATTGTTGCAACCTCCTCGACCGCATTCACGACGCGCCGCGTTCGGCTGCTCAAGCTGCCGGCCCCTTCTGCGCGGGCGTCCGCCCGCTCCCCGTGGCTCCAGGGCATCCCTCGGCGGGCTGCCCGTGCGTCGCATGCGACGCACCCCACACCTGTAAGAATTCAGCCAGGTGAGGCTCCTTGCCCGCACGCAACAATGTCTTCACGCGCTCGACCTCTTCCGCATAGCGCTCACGATTCAGGCGGGCGCGCATGAGCTCGAAACGCAGGTAGATGAGGTAGGTGTTGAGTACATCCGTCTCGCAGTACTGGCGGATGCCCACGAGATTTCCGGCCTGGTAGGCATCCCAGACCTGCGCGCCCGAGAAGCCCATTTTGCCGGGCAGGCCCAGCAGGCACGCCGTGTTGGCCAATGAGGCACGGGCCCGATTCTGGTAGCCCGACAACACGTCCATGAGATCCATGTGCCGCCAGTGGAAGCGGCCAAGGTAATTGTTATAGCGGAAGGTGGTGTCTTCATCGCCCGTTTCCCAGTAACGGGCAGCCTGCACGCCGGCCAGCAGTCCGCGGTAATGAAGGACCGGCAGATCGAAGCCACTGCCGTTCCAGGAAACCAGCTCGGGAGAGAACTTCTCGAGGCCATCGAAGAACCGCTCAATGAGCTCGGCCTCGGCAGACTCCACATCGCCCAGACTCCACACCCGCAATCCATCCCGGCTGCGCAGGACGCACGAAATGGCGACTATCCGATGCTGCTCGTGTGCGAGGAACTCACCTCCCGAGGTCTGCCTGCGCAAGGCGAACATGGCCTTCGCGACCTGTGCGTCGGCCAGCCCTTCCAGGCCGTGGAGGCGCCGCCCCAACGCGACATCAGGCACCGTCTCGATATCGAATACCAACGTGTTCACGACGCTGCCTTCATCAACACTGCAACGGCGACCACGAGTCCGGCTTCGTCGGTCAGTGTGACGTGTCCATCGCCAACACCCAGACCCTGGCGCACCTTCTCGCCGCGCTCCGAGAACACTACTTCAGGTTTGCCCCAGGCGTTCTGCACGACACCCACATCGCGGATCCACACGCCGTGCGCAAATCCGGTCCCCATGGCCTTGACGATCGCCTCCTTCGCGGCAAACCGCATCGCAATGAAACGCGCGGGACGTTTCGTGCGAGTCAGCTGCTCGAGCTCCTGAGGCATCAGCAGGTGGTCGATGAATCTTTGCCCGAACCGCTCCAGCGTCCCGGTGATGCGCTTCATCTCCAGCACATCGACGCCGATTCCATAGATCATGCGCGGGCTGCCGCCATCAACTGTTTCATCTCGCTCACGGCCACCGCCAGGCCATCGAACAACGCCCGCGCCACGACGGCGTGACCGATGTTCAACTCAACGATGTCGCGGATGGCCGCGACCGGCTGCACATTGTGATAGTTGAGGCCGTGGCCGGCGTGGACCTCGAGTCCCAGACCCGCCCCCAGCCGCGCGCCCGAGTGCAGCCGTTCCAACTCGGTGGCCAATTGCGCGCCGGCAGCTTCGGCATAGGCGCCCGTATGCAACTCGATGGCGGGCGCACCGATCCGGGCGGCGGCCTCGATCTGCCGTGGATCCGGATCGATGAACAGGGCCACCCGCACGCCGTGTTTGGACAGCATGCTGACAGCCTCGGTGAGCCGCGGAATCTGGCCGGCTGCATCGAGCCCGCCTTCAGTGGTGATCTCCGCGCGCTTCTCGGGTACCAGGCAACAGTCCGCCGGGCGCACCTCCGCGGCAATCCCGAGCATCTCCTCGGTCACCGCCATTTCCAGGTTCATATGGGTTTTCAGCAGACCCTTGAGCACGCGCACGTCATTGTCCTGGATGTGCCGCCGGTCCTCGCGCAGATGCAAAGTGATGCTGTCGGCCCCGGCCATCTCGGCTGCCAGGGCCGCATGGATGGGATCCGGCGAGCGGCCCCGCCGGGCCTGGCGCAGCGTGGCCACGTGATCGATGTTGATTCCGAGCGCTAATGGAGTCATTTGGTTGAGGGTTCCTGAAGCGAAAACCGTTCGCGGCGTGCGACCGACCTGGCTACGGCGCGGGTCGTCAGCTCGCGTCCCTCGAGGCACTCCGCAAGCGCCGCCTGCAGGAGCCGCCGCGCATCCTCCAGATCACGCTCGCTCTGCAACTCCTCGTTGGCGAGGTTGATGAGGGAGTGTCCCGACAAGGCGCCGGCGGCTTCGGCCACCGTGGGAAACAGCCCCTGCGCCGCACGGAAATGATAGTACTCGCCCGGCTCGACTGGATGACCGGTCTGGGCAAGCGCTGCCAGGTCCAGACCATAGCCCAACGCCTCCAGCAGGCGTTTTTCAAAGACTCGCAAGCTGGGCTCCAACTGCCGTCCACGCCGCAGACCATCCACCGTTGCATGGTAGTCGTCGAACAATGCCGGTAATGGATCGTGCCGCGTGGTGAGCTTCATGAGCAACTCGTTCAGATAGAACGACGCCATGAGACAGGAAGCCGGCAAGGGCGCTTCGTGGTCGGCGCTTTCGGCGCCCGTGAGTTGGGCCGCCTCCCCGCGTCCGCTCCAGGACAGCAACAGCAACTGGAACGGCTGCAGGATGGAGGCGAGCTTGGCCTTCGGTCCGCGCACGCCCCGGGCGAAAAGCGACAGCCGACCGTGATCCCGGGAGATCACTTCGAGTATCCGGCTGGTATCCCTGAAAGGCCTGTGATGCAGGATGTAGGCCGGAGCAAGCGTGATGCGGCGGACGTTGCGGGTCATTCGAGACCGAGATGCTTGAGGGCACGAGCGTTGTCGGCCCAATTCTCGCGCACTTTCACCCACAAGTTCAGATGCAGACGGCGGCCGAGCAGATCGTTCAGGGCGATCCGGGCCGAGCGGCCGACCCGCTTCAGGCGCTCGCCCTTGGCACCAATCACAATGGGTTTCTGGCCTTCCCGGTCCACCCAGATGGAGGCATCCACCGTCAGCTGGCCATCCGCTTCCGCCATCTGCTCCACTTCGACCGCCACGCCGTAGGGAACCTCCTGGTTGAGCTCCAGGGTGAGCTTTTCCCGGATCATCTCGGCGATGCGGAATTCCAGGGAGCTCTCGGTGAGCTCTCCCTCGGGATACATTGCCGGGGCCAACGGCAGATGTTCGGCAATCGAGGTTCGCAGGGCGGCCACGTTGTCGGATTTGAGCGCCGAGATGGGCACGATGTCGACGAAGGTGTGTCGCTTGGACAGCTCGGCGATGTACGGCAGCAGGCGGTCACGCGGGCGAACCTGGTCGATCTTGTTGACCGCGGCGATGGCCGGCAAACCCGACGCCACGACCCGCTCCAGGGCCAGGTCATCCTCCTGGGTCCACTTCGTAGCGTCGATGACCAGCACCACCAGGTCTGCATCGTTCAATGAAGTCGATGCGGTTCGATTCATCGCCCGGTTCAGCGCGCGACTGCCGTGTTGGTGCAGGCCCGGCGTATCCACGAACGCAATCTGCGCGTTCGGCAGGTGAGAAATGCCCACGATCCGATGACGCGTGGTCTGCGGCCGGGGCGTCACGATACTCAGCTTCTGGCCCACCAGGGCGTTGAGCAGAGTTGATTTGCCGACGTTGGGCCGGCCCACCAGCGCGGCAAACCCACTGCGGAATCCGGCTGTGGGTGCGGGGGTGGGCTCGGTCTCGGTGGTCATGCGGTTTCGATCTCTTGGAGGATGTGCTCGGCGGCTTCCTGCTCGGCGCGGCGACGGCTGGAGCCGCTGCCTTCGGCGCGACGGCCAATCTCCGGCACGTCGCAAATAACATGGAAGGTCTGTTCGTGTGCCTCCCCTTCGGTGCGATCGACGCTGTACCGCGGGAGTGAAAGTCCACGAGACTGCAGATACTCCTGCAGGCGCGTCTTTGCATCCTTGAGCGATGCCGGAGCAGGCAGAGCCGCCACCCGCGGCTCGAACAACCTCTCGATCACGAGTTGCGCGGCCGGCAGCCCCCCGTCCAGAAACACTGCGCCACACACTGCTTCGAGCGCGTCCGCAAGTATGGACTGACGCCGGAACCCCCCTGTTTTCAGCTCTCCGGAGCCGAGCTGCAACACCTCTCCGAGGCCGATCTGGGCGGCGACTTCCGCCAGCGGCTCGGCGCTCACCACCCGCGCGCGCAGGCGGCTGAGATCTCCTTCGGAGCCATCCGGGAACGCAAAATACAGGTGCCGGGCGATGACCAGGTTGAGCACCGCATCGCCCAGGAATTCCAGTCGTTCGTTGTTGGGCCCGGGGGCACTGCGGTGGGTCAGCGCCGAAATGAACAGCTGCGGGTCACGCGGCTCGTAGCCCAGTTGGTCGCGTATCCAACCGACGGGCCAGTCTGTGCCTGTCATGTCCGTTGGGCGGGCATTCAGTCGCTGGCTCCGCCCCCACCCAGCGTGACTGTCTTGTGGAAGGTGACCAGGACGAAGACATTGGAGAACAGCGGCGCCTGGTCGTCGTATTCGGCTTCAACATCAAATCCCTTGCCGTTGCGGGTGATCTTGATGTCCTTGACTGAAGGGAATTCAACCTGTTCGATGTCCAGGTGCTTTTCCAGTGAGTTCCTGATCGCTGCCGTGCTGGCGCCCCCGTCCTTGAGCTCGCTCTTGACCTGCTCGAGGGTACGGGCAACCTTCATGTAGTTCAGGTAGATCGGAGTGAGGCGCAGAGCCGCATACAGGCAGATTGCCAACGGGATCAACAACAGCATCCAGCCGATGAAGGTGACGCCAGTCTGTTTCGAACGCATCGCTCTCTCCCCCGTTGCGCCCACGTGCCTCATTTGATTGCCGAGCCGAGTCGGCTCCACGCCGGGCCACCGGTACGCTTGAGGTCCCAATTGAACCAGATTCGAGTCGCTTTGCCGACCAGATTGTCTTCGGGCACGAAGCCCCACACCCGCCCGTCCTCGCTGTTGTCCCGATTGTCGCCCATCATGAAGTAGTGACCGGGAGGCACCGTGGTCTCGAAAACCGGCGCCTCGCCCATCATGGCATCCACGGTCGGACCGCCGTTTCCATCGCCACCGCAGTAGTAGCCGCGCGACTCGCTGCGGTTGCAGCCGGCCGGTGTGACCGGGCTGGGAAACAGCGGTACCGGGCACAACATCGACTGATGCACGTGCTCACCGATGTGCTCCTCGGCAAGTTGCATATTGATGTAGCAGCCGTCGTTGTACGGGGCAATGATCTTGAAAGGCACGGGCTGGCCATTGATCGTAATGCGATCGCTGCGGACCTGGACATGATCCCCCGGGAGCCCGATGAGGCGCTTGATGTAGTTCACGGAAGGGTCGCGCGGATAGCGGAACACCACCACATCGCCGCGTTGGGGGCTGCCCACCGGGATGATTTTGCGGTTGACCACCGGCAGCCGCAGCCCGTAAGCGTACTTGTTGACAATGATGAAATCGCCGTCCAGCAGGGTCGGCATCATCGAGTCCGAGGGGATGCGGAAGGGCTCGAAAATGAAGGACCGCAGCACCAGCACCACGAGGGCCACCGGGAAGAAGCTGCGGGCATAGTCCACCGTACCGGGCTCGGGAATCAGCGCCGGGTCCTTGCCGGCGGCGCGCGCCGCGCGCGAACGCGCGGGCCGCAGCAACGCAACATCGAGCAACCAGGCAACACCCGTGATGGCCGTGATGCCGAACAGGACTGCGCTGAAATCCAGCCGTTCGGCCAACAACAGGCGCACCACGGCCGCCAGAATGAACAGCGGCAGCAGCGTGTAGAGAGTCCGCATCAGGGGCGGATCGACGGGCGGCTGCGGCGATGCCGCAATCTGGCGGCGCGGCCGGATGAACCAATCATCCACAATGACCGCCAGGCCGATCGGAACCGCGAGCCACGACAGCAGCACAATGATCTGGGAGAACATGATTTTGCGGCCTTGTTCTTAAGTCTTCTTGCCGACTTGCAGCACCGCGAGGAATGCTTCCTGGGGAATCTCCACCTGGCCCACCTGCTTCATGCGCTTCTTACCTTCCTTCTGCTTCTCGAGAAGTTTCTTCTTGCGGCTGATGTCGCCGCCGTAACACTTGGCCAGCACGTTCTTGCGCAGCGCTTTCACGGATGCGCGCGCAATGACCGCGGTGCCGATCGCAGCCTGGACGGCGACCTCGAACATCTGCCGGGGAATCAGCTCCTGCATCTTGTCCACCAGCTCACGACCGCGATGATAGGAGTTTTCGCGATGCACGATGATGGACAGCGCATCCACCTTGTCGCCGTTGATCAGGATGTCGAGCTTGACCAGCGGAGCCGCCTCGAAATGACTGAATTCATAGTCGAAGGAGGCGTAGCCGCGGCTCACCGACTTCAGGCGATCGAAGAAATCGAGCACCACTTCGGCCATCGGCAGCTCGTACTGCAGCGACACCTGCGTGGCGACATACTGCATCTTCTTCTGCCGGCCGCGCTTGTCGTTGCATAGCTTCAACACGGCGCCGACGTAGTCGGGGGGCACCAGGATGTTGGCAATGATGATGGGCTCGCGGATCTCTTCGACTTCGTTCGTGGGCGGCAGTTTCGCGGGGTTGTCGACGTAGTCGACTTTGCCGTCCGTGCGCGCGACCTCGTAGACCACCGTGGGAGCGCTCGTCACCAGCTCGAGGTTGTATTCGCGCTCCAGGCGCTCTTGCACGATATCCATGTGCAACAGGCCGAGGAAGCCGATGCGGAATCCGAACCCCAACGCGCCGGAAACCTCCGGCTCGTAGTGCAGCGCCGAGTCATTCAGCCGCAGCTTTGAGAGCGCGTCGCGAAAGGCCTCGTAGTCTTCCGAGTTGATGGGAAACAAACCCGCGAACACCCGGGGCTTGATCTGTTTGAACCCCGGCAGGCTCGCGGTGCTCGGCCGATTCTCCAGGGTGATGGTGTCGCCCACGGGAGCGCCATCGATCTCCTTGATACCGGCGATCACAAAACCCACATCGCCGGTGGCAAGCTCGCGCATCACGACTGATTTGGGCGTGAAGCGCCCCAGCTTGTCGGCCGTGTGGCTGCGGCCGGTGGACATCACGCGGAACTTGTCGCCGGTCTTCAAGCTGCCGTTCATGACCCGCACCAGCGAAACGACACCCACATAGTTGTCGAACCAGGAGTCGATGATCAGCGCCTGCAGCGGCGCCTCGGGATCCCCTTTGGGAGCCGGGATGCGCTTGACCAAGGCTTCCAGCAGATCGGGCACGCCCTCGCCGGTCTTGGCGCTCACCCGCATTGCATCGGTCGCATCGATGCCAATGATCTCTTCGATTTCCTTGCACACGCGATCGGGATCCGCCGACGGCAGATCGATCTTGTTGATCACGGGCAGCACTTCGAGGCCCTGTTCGAGCGCCGTGTAGCAGTTGGCAACGCTCTGCGCTTCGACACCCTGCGATGCATCCACGACCAGCAATGCGCCGTCGCACGCGGCCAGCGACCTCGAGACTTCGTACGAGAAGTCGACGTGGCCGGGTGTGTCGATCATGTTCAGCTGGTAGCGCTGACCGTCCCGCGCGTCGTAATAAAGAGTGACGCTCTGGGCCTTGATGGTAATGCCGCGCTCACGCTCCAGGTCCATGGAGTCCAGGACCTGTTCCTGCATCTCCCGGTCCTGGAGGCCGCCGCAGACCTGGATGAAGCGGTCGGCCAGGGTGGACTTGCCGTGATCGACGTGGGCAATAATGGAAAAGTTACGTGTAAGCAGCATGAAATATGAGTTTATTGGCTGAAATGCCCGGGCATTTCAGCAGAATCAGGCGTGGCGTTTCATTCAACGCCCGGCAAAAGGCGGGACTTTTGCCGGGTCGGTACGATTGAGTCATTAGAGGGCCGGGGCGCGTCCGCCGCGGCAAATTTGCGGCGCCGGGATTATATGTGATTGGCCGAAATCACCTGCGGCGATTTCGGCACGTTACGACCGCAGCAGCCGCTGAAGCTCGTCGGCATCGAGGCGGTGCTTGCAAACCACCGTGCCGTCCAGGAGCAGGACCGGGACATTGAGGCCGTAGCGGCGGGTGAGCTCCGGGTCGGCATCGACGTCCACGATGCTGATCGGGGGTAACTGGATCCTACGCCCGAGCGCTTCCAGCTCCGCGACCATCTCATCGCACAGGTCGCATTCCTGCCGGTGGACCACGGTCAGGCCAGGTTGTGGCAGCCGCGTTACCGGGCCCAATGGTGAGCAGAACGCATTGGTTAGTGGTGTGGGGGACCCATTGGCGCAGGGCCCATGGGGGGCGGAGTCGACCCCATCGGGGCTGACCTGGCAGGCGTTGTCACCTGCCCTTGCGATGAGAACGAGCTGGCGATCGAGCGCACGGTCTCCGGCGGAACCTCACCGACGGCGGTGACTTTCCTGCCACCCGTCACGGTGGAATAGACAGAGGAGGATCCCAGGCGAGCCGACTCTTCGGTCACCGTCTGGCCGTCGGCGGTTGTCTCGGTCTTCGTCTCCATTTCGACAAAGACTGACACCGAGGCCATCCCGTCACTGAATACCAGGTGGGAAACCGGGTCGGTGGACCCTGGCATGACCTGCGCGGAGCGCGCGGCCATCTTGAATCCCGGTGGCAGCTTGAGGGCATTCCAGACCATCGAGGCGTTCTCGGGCGATTCCTTCGCAGGCGGCGACTCATTGCGCAGCCATTGAAAGCCTTCGGTGGACACCTCTGGTTTGAACGCCGAGTCGGGGATGTGGGACGACAAGGTCAGGCTGGCAAACACAATCTGCTCGATCACCCGCCCGCGACCATCACAGAGTTGGGTTTTGAGCGGCATGGCGGTCGTCTCGTCGATCCACAGACGGTAGCCGTAGCGGAACTCGTCCTTCGGTGACACGGTGATCACACGCGTATCGCGGCGATTCAACCGGGTTCGCGCCACTTCCCGGATGTCATAGAAGCTGGCGGTCTGGGCATTCACGGCAGGAAAGCCGCCCAGCAGGGACTCATCGGCGGGCCGCCTCTCCACCAGGACCGTTTTCTTGTCCGGCAGATAACAAGCCAGGTCGGGCCCGCTGCGAATGAATTCACGACCTGAGCCATCCAGGGAGACGAGCCGCTCGGCAACCGCTCCGTCCTGGACGCGGTGGATGATGCGCAGCATCTCCACCTTTCCACCATGCCAATGCGAAAATGTGCCGTCGTAGTTGCGGGTCGTCAGAGCCTGGTTCATCCGCTCGAGCCATTGAGTCGGCTCCTCTGCGGCGACGGACGTTGCAACGACCATCGCCAGGGCAAGCCAGCCAAACCGCTCTCTACTGCGGACTCTTAGCATCGTCGTTCACATCCTCGGTTGGTTCATCCGACCCGGTCTGCGCGCCCGCAGTTCCCGACTCGTTCGCCATCAGGGCGGAGAGGAGATTACGTCGACTGACCGGCGAGGAAAACTCACTGTGAGCGACGACATAGTTGGCCAACTGTGTGGACGGAACGATGGATCGACGAGGAAGGGTTTTCGGAACGACGTAACTGTCCGGAGTGTTCGTGGCCACCGCAACGGGACCACTGCTCGCGCCGGCGCGCGCGGCCTGGATCTGGCCGTCCTGCGCAGGTGACTCGAACCTCACCCAGAGGATCGCCGCCGCGGCGACGCTGGCAGCGACCGCAACTCCTCCGACAGGAGCCCACCAACGGGAGGCGAAGACTCGCTGCCGTGATCTGTGCGGCTCGACTGACGCATGCATCGGCTCAGTGACGGTCGTGGGCTCCGCCGTGAGCGCCGCGTTCACGCGCGCCGCCAATGTGGTGTTCAACCGGACTCCACCTTCCGAGCGGATGGTGGCTCCGATTGCCGCATACCGGCTCCAACGAGACTTGAGGTCCTCGTCCCGCGACAAGCGCCGCGCCATCAGCTCGCACTCGGCCGCCGGCAGCTCGTCGTCGAACATGGCGGACAATTGGCTGTCGAGTTCCTCGTTCATCCCAAATCCTCCGTGCGGCCCAGGCCGCCTTCGAACACTTCGCGCAGGCGGCGGTCGATGGCTTCGCGCGCTCTGAAAATTCGTGACCGAACCGTACCGACCGGACAGTCCATCGCGGCTGCAATCTCTTCGTATGACAACCCGTCCAGCTCGCGCAAGACAATGGCCGTCTTCAAGTCCTCGGGCAGCGACTCGATCGCGGCGTTGACGGTACTACGAATCTCATCCGTCAACACCAGGCCTTCCGGTGTCTCGGAGTCTTTCATTCGACCTTGCATATCGTAAGACTCTTCGGTGGCATCGTTGCGATCGATGTTGTATTCGATGGGGCTGCGGTCGCGGGAGACGACCGCGTTCTTGGCGGTGTTGATGGCGATGCGGTACAGCCAGGTATAGAACGCACTGTCGCCGCGAAACTGCGGCAGGGCGCGATACGCCTTGATGAACGCCTCCTGGGCAATGTCCTCGGCTTCGGCCGGATTACGCACATACCGCATGACGAGCTTGACGAGTTTGTGCTGGTACTTGCGTACCAGCGCGTCGAACGCGCCTTTGTCGCCGCTTTGGACGCGTCGAACCAGGCTTAGATCACTCACGTCGGCGCTCATAGGCGCCCTTTACTCCTGCATGGAGGATGGTCGCCCCGCCGCGACCTGAATAGACCCTGAACCCTCATTAAAGTTCAGGGGACTCACCGATATTGTCCCATGCCGGCTTCCGTCATGGACGCCTGGACGATGGCGGCCACCAGGCCCGCCATGGGGGGTTCGGGGACGGCGTGACCGAACAGGTAATCGGCTAGGAGGGGGTCCGGGAGCTCGAGCAACCGCGCAAACACCTGCCGCTCGTCCGCCGAGGCCTCCAGCAGGTGTGAGCGGACATAACGCTCGAGGAGCACATCCAGCTCCTTCATACCCCTCCGGCAGCGCCACAGCAGACGTCGCCCTTCCAGGTCCAGGGAGTCCCCATGTGATGGGTTTCTCAGGACTGGCGCTCCACCATCATTTTCTTGATTTCGGCAATCGCCTTGGCCGGATTCAAATCCTTTGGGCACACGTCCGTGCAGTTCATGATGGTATGACAGCGGTACAGCCTGAAGGGGTCCTCCAGCTCGTCGAGCCGCTCGCCGGTAGCCTCATCGCGGCTGTCGATAATCCAACGATAGGAAGCCAGCAACGCCGCCGGCCCGAGGAACCGATCGCTGTTCCACCAGTAGCTCGGACAAGCCGTCGAGCAGCACGCGCAGAGGATACAAGCCGCCGGACGGTCGATCTTTTCCTGATCCTCTTTGGACTGCAGTCGCTCCTGATCAGGCGGCGGCGGAGTCCGCGTCTGCAGCCACGGCTTAACCGATGCGTACTGCGCGTAGAAGTTCGTGAGATCGGGTACCAAATCCTTCACGACCGGCATATGCGGGAGCGGGTAAATCGCGATCTGCGAACCCAGGTCGTCCATCGAGGTGGTGCACGCAAGGCGATTCACGCCATTGATGTTCATTGCGCACGAGCCACAGATTCCCTCGCGGCAGGACCGTCGAAACGTGAGGCTGGAGTCAATCGTGGCCTTGATCTGGATCAAGGCGTCGAGAACCATCGGCCCGCAACCCTTCAGATCAACTTCGAAGCTGTCCACACGCGGATTCTCGTTGGATTCCGGCTCGAATCGATAGATACGAAAGGTGCGTGGCTTGGCGGCTCCCGGGGCCTTGTGGACCTTGCCGGGTTGGATGCGGGAGTTCTCGGGGAGACGGAATTCAGCCATGTCAGGATTGCTCGGTAGTCGTGTGCTTGGCGATGGCGGAGGATCAGTACGTACGGGCCTTGGGTGGGACGGTTTCGACTTCGTCCGTCAGCGTGGCCAGGTGCACGGGACGGTAGTCGAAGCGCGTCTTTCCCGGTCCTTCGACCCACACCAGCGTGTGCTTCATCCAATTCTGATCGTCGCGGTTCGGAAAGTCCTCGCGCGCCTGCGCTCCCCGGCTCTCCGTGCGGTTCGCGGCCGAATGAATCGTCGCTGTCGCCTGCAATAACAGGTTCTCCAGCTCCATCGTCTCCACCAGGTCGGTGTTCCAGACAAGCGAGCGGTCCGTTACCCGGACATCCGCGAATGACGCGAACGTCTTTGCAACCTTGCCGATACCTTCATTGAGGCTCTCGCCGGTGCGGAAGACCGCAGCATCGCGCTGCATGGTCTTCTGCATCTCGAGGCGGATCTCGGCGGTGGGACGCGAGCCATTCGCGTTACGGAATTTGTCCAGGCGGGAAACCGCAAAATCGGCCGCATCCTTGGCCAACGCCTTATGGCTCGTACCCGGCTTCACGATCTCGGCGCAACGGCGCGCGGCCTCTCGACCAAACACCACCAGGTCCAGTAGCGAATTGGATCCGAGGCGATTTGCACCATGAACCGACACGCAGGCGGCCTCGCCTACTGCCATGAGTCCGGGCACGATGCTGTCTTGATTGCCGTCCTTCGGACGAACGACCTCGCCGTGGTAGTTACACGGTATTCCGCCCATGTTGTAGTGAACAGTGGGCTGCACGGGAATCGGCTCTTTGGTCACATCGACGCCGGAGAAGATACGCGCAGTTTCCGCAATACCGGGCAAGCGCTCGTGTATGACTTCGGGGCCGAGATGCTCGAGATGCAACTCGATATGGTCATGCTCCGCGCCCACGCCTCGGCCCTCACGCACCTCGACGGTCATTGCGCGGCTCACGACGTCTCGTGATGCAAGATCCTTCGCGTTGGGGGCATAGCGCTCCATGAAGCGCTCGCCCTTGGAATTGGTGAGATAGCCGCCCTCGCCGCGAGCGCCCTCTGTAATCAGGCATCCGGCGCCGTAAATGCCCGTCGGATGAAATTGCACAAACTCCATGTCCTGCAGAGGCAAACCGGCACGCAGCACCATTGCGTTGCCGTCGCCCGTACATGAGTGAGCTGACGTGCAGGAGAAGTACGCACGACCGTAACCACCGGTTGCGAGGATGGTCATATGCGCGCGAAAGCGATGGAGCTTGCCCTCCATCATGTCGAGAGCCACCACTCCCCGGCAGGCCCCGTTCTCCATGATCAGGTCGATCGCGAAATACTCGATGAAGAATGTCGCGGAATGCCGGATCGACTGTTGGTACAGGGTATGGAGCATGGCGTGACCCGTCCGGTCCGCCGCCGCACAGGTCCGCTGCGCAATACCCTTGCCGAAATGCGTCGTCATGCCGCCAAAGGGGCGCTGGTAGATGCGGCCCTGTTCAGTGCGAGAGAACGGCACTCCGTAGTGCTCCAACTCGATCACCGCAGCGGGTGCCTCCTTGCACATGAATTCGATCGCGTCCTGGTCTCCGAGCCAATCGGAGCCCTTCACGGTGTCGTACATGTGCCAACGCCAATCGTCTTCACCCATGTTACCCAGTGCAGCACTGATGCCGCCTTGAGCCGCCACGGTATGACTGCGGGTTGGAAACAGTTTAGTGATGCATGCTGTCGAAAGACCCGCTTCCGCAAGCCCCAGAGTCGCGCGCAAGCCGGCGCCCCCGGCACCCACCACGAGCACATCGTAGGAGTGGTCAATGAATTCGTAGGCGCTCATGCGGCGCCTCCGAAGGCCACTTTCAGAATCGCAAACACACCTGCTACTGCGAGCAGGGCGTGTGCAAAAGTCAGTATCACGAGAGTCAGGGTCTTCATCCCGCTGTTATGTACGTAATCTTCAACGACCACTCGCACTCCGAGCTGCGAGTGGTATGTAGCCACCAGCACGAACACGATCAGCAGCAATGCCGTCCAGCTCTGTGCCATCCACGCGATGACAGTGACGCGGTCCAGCGAAGGCAGCGACAGAATGGATATGGCGAACCACACCGCGAGCGGCACCAGCGCAATCGACGTCAAGCGTTGCAGCCACCAATGATGCACGCCCTCCTTCGCGGCCCCGAGACCAACGACGCGGCCGAGCGGACTGCGCAAACTCTTCATGATGCGCGCGCCCCCGCGAAAAACAGGAAGTAGCCCAGGATCAATATGAGGGCGATGCTTACGGCTACAACCACACCGGCACTGCGCTTCGCCTGCGCACGCTCGAGACCGCGGCCCGTATCCCAGACCAGGTGTCGAATTCCGGCCACCAGGTGATAGCAGAATGCGACCAGCAAACCCGCGTAGACGAGCTTGAACAAACCCGATGAGAGGATCTCCTGCGCCCGCGCATAGCTTCGCGCACCACTCGCGATGGCCATGAGCCAGTAGATCAGCACGATCAGGCCAACAGAGAGAATGACGCCCGTGATCCGATTGAAGATGGATGTCGCCAGCGTGTACCGGGTCATCTTGTACACGGACAGGTGTGGCGATAGTGGTCGTTCGCGTAGTGTGTTCAGGTGCGTACTCCGTGGCGGGTGCCACATGGTGCACCCGGCGGGGTCTGAGGAAATTAGAAGTCGATGCAGCGGCCCTTCTTCTCCCAGTCACCGTAACGGGTGGGCTCCGGCCCTTCGGGCCCGCCAATCTCCTTCGGGAGCGGCGTTTCAGACGGGACGGGGGAGGATTTCGGGGTCTGAGGCGCCGAAATCGGGGTTTCGGCTCCTGCTTCTGAGGCATTCTGCATACGGGGGCAAGTCTGCCAGAATTCGTAGGGAAATGAACGCACCAGAAGTAATTGGGTTGGACGACCTGGGCATAGTCCGCGTGCGTGGAGTGGACGCCGTGCGCTTCCTGCAAGGCCAATTGTCCAACGATGTCACGCGGCTGAGCGCTGAGAATTCGCTGCTTGCCGGTTACCACAATCCGCAGGGACGGGTCATCGCGCTGCTGCGATTGGTGCAGTGGGATGCGGATGACATTCTCGCGGTCCTGCCTCGTGAGCTGGCAGGTGTCGTGGCCACCAAGCTCGCCAAATTTGTTTTGCGGGCGAAGGTGAAGGTCAGCGACGAATCCGCGCTGTGGCGGGTACGGGGACTCGTGGGGGTAGCGCTAACCGGGAATGCCGGCGGCTTGCCGACTGAGTTGCCGGCAGTAGTCGGTGCACAAGCGCGAGGTGACGCTGGAATTTTTGTGCGCGTCGACGATGCGATGCCGCGATGGCTGGTTGTCTCGCCGCAATCTGACGGTCCTCCTGCGGGCTTTGCGGGTTACGCAGTGGGAGATCGACTCACGTGGCAGCGGCTCGACGTTGCGGCCGGCCAGCCCCAGGTGTTTGCGTCGACGAGCGAAGAATTTGTCGCGCAGATGTTGAATCTCGACGAGCTGAATGCCATTGCGTTCGATAAGGGTTGTTACACCGGGCAGGAAGTGATCGCGCGCGCTCACTATCGCGGGCGCGTGAAGCGGCGCATGCAGCGATTCGTCTCGCCTGAAGCGTGCAAGCTCGCGCCCGGAGAATCGGGTCAATTGGCGGACGGACGCACGTTCAAGGTTGTGCTTGCCGCGCAGCTTGCAGACGGGCGGTGTGATTTTTTGGGTGTGGCGCCGATGGTGGGGGAGCAGGAGGAAGCTTAAAGGTCCACCAACTCCACTTCGTCGGGCGCAATACGCCGGTCGAGAAACCGGCTGCCCACGCGGGCGAACCGCTCGCAACTGTCAGTCGCCAGAAGTCGCACGCGGCCCTCGCCTCGAGCACGCGTGGCAATACCCGTTTTATGCAGCAGCGCGTCAACACTTGCCGCCGTAGTAGCGGCCGAATCAACAATCTGCACATTGGGTCCGACGGCGTGGCGGATAGCCCCAGCCAACATCGGAAAGTGCGTGCATCCCAACACAAGCGTGTCCGGAATCTGCGCCGCTCGATCGGTGGGTGAAAACATCGGCCTCAAGTAATGAATCGCGATGTCGTTCGCGATGGGCCCCTCGTTCACCCCCTCTTCCGCCAGCGCGACAAACAACGGGGTCGGCTCCGCGTTGACGCGAGCCTCGGGACGAATGCGCAGAATGGCCTGCTGGTAGGCGCCACCCCGAACCGTCCCCTCGGTAGCGATGACCGCGATATTTCCGCTCTCGGAGGCGGCACAAGCGGCCCGAGCGCCTGGCTCGATCACCCCGATCACGGGCACGTCTTCGATGTGCTCCGTGATCGCGGGAAGTCCGACTGAGGAAGCCGTGTTGCAGGCAATCACGAGGCACTTCACTCCATACTCCGTGAGTGCTTCTGCAGCCTGAAGCGCGTACCGGGCAACAGTCTCCGGGCTCTTCGTTCCATATGGCAGACGGGCCGTGTCCCCGAGATAGACAAAGTCCTCATGCGGCAACTGTGCAATCAGCGCCTTGAGAACCGTCAGACCCCCTACACCGGAATCAAATACGCCAATCACTCGGTCTCTGGGCGCATGTGGGGGAACAGAATGACATCGCGGATGGAGGGTGAGTCGGTAAAGAACATCACCAGGCGGTCGATTCCGACGCCAAGACCCGCGGTGGGCGGCATTCCGTATTCCAACGCCCGGATGTAATCCGCGTCGTAGAACATGGCTTCCTTGTCGCCGCTGTCCTTCAACGCGACTTGCGCGCGGAAGCGCGCTGCCTGGTCCTCGGGATCATTCAGCTCCGAGAACCCATTGGCGAGCTCGCGTCCCGACAGGAAGAACTCAAAGCGGTCCGTCAAAAATGGATCCGCATCGTTCGCGCGGGACAAGGGCGACACTTCCGCCGGATACGCATGCACGAAAGTCGGATCGAGCAACGTGTGCTCCGCCGTCTTGTCGAAAATCTCCATCTGCAACTTGCCGGCACCGGCGTGTTGATTGACGGGGACACCGAGGGACTCGCAGACCTTGCGCAGGTAGGTCACGTCGCGCAATGACATTGGGTCGATACCCGGATTGTTGGCAATGATCGCCTGCTCGACGGTCAGGCGCCTGAACGGTAGCGACAGGTCATATTCACGGCCCTGGTACGTGATCTGCTTCGAGCCGTGGATGGCATCGGCCAGTCCGCGCAACGCCTTCTCGACCCAATCCATCAAATCGCGGTAGTCCCCGTAGGCCAGATACAACTCGAGCATGGTGAACTCGGGGTTGTGGCGGGTGGACAGCCCCTCGTTGCGGAAATTCCGGTTGATCTCGTAGACGCGCTCCATGCCGCCGACCACCAGGCGCTTCAGATACAGCTCCGGCGCAATCCGCAGGTACATGTCGACGTTCAACGCATTGTGGTGCGTGATGAACGGTTGCGCCACGGCCCCGCCGGGAATCAGTTGCATCATCGGTGTTTCGACTTCGACGAAATCGAGCGCATCCAGATAATTGCGCAGGAAGCGAACGACGCGCGTACGGGTCAGGAACACGTTCCGACTGGTTTCGTTGACTATCAGGTCGACGTAACGTTGCCGATAGCGGGTCTCGGTGTCGGCCAGGCCGTGCCACTTGTCGGGCAAGGGGCGCAGCGACTTGACCAGCAGCCGCAGACCATCCACACGTACCGACAGCTCGTTCGTCTTGGTACGAAACAACACTCCACTGGCGCCGATGATGTCACCGACATCCCAGTTCTTGAACGCCTCGTAAACCGGACCGAGGCTCGCCTGCTGCAGGAACAACTGGATCTGGCCCGTGCGGTCGGCAATCTTTGCAAAGCTGGCCTTGCCCATCACCCGCTTGAACAACATGCGGCCACCGACCTGCACCCGCGCCGGATTCGCCTCCAGCCATTCGGCGCTGCGATCACCGAAGGCATCGTGTAGTTGGCCGGCCAGCGAGTCGCGCCGGAAGTCATTGGGGAAGGCGCTGCTGGCGCCCTCGCCGGGGGTGGCTGTGGAGGTGCGCAGGTCGGCGAGCTTTGCACGCCGTTCCGCAATCAGCTTGTTCTCATCGCCATTGTCCGAAGTTTCAGTCATATCGTCATACACCGGCCTTGAGAGAGGCCTCCAGGAACTGATCCAGATCGCCGTCCAACACCGCCGTGGTGTTACCCACTTCGACGCCGGTACGCAGATCCTTGATACGCGACTGGTCGAGGACATAGGAGCGGATCTGGTTGCCCCAGCTCACGTCCGACTTGGAATCCTCGAGCACTTTCGCGGCGGCATTGCGCTTGTTGACCTCCAGCTCGTAGAGCTTGGCTTTCAACATCTTCATGGCAGTCGAGCGATTCTTGTGCTGACTGCGCTCGTTCTGGCAGGCGACCACGATCCCGCTGGGGATATGCGTGATACGCACCGCCGACTCGGTCTTGTTGACGTGCTGTCCTCCGGCGCCCGAAGAGCGATACACGTCGGTCTTCAGATCGGCGGGATTGATGTCAACTTCAATGTCGTCGTCGACTTCCGGTGAGATGAACACCGAGGCGAAAGACGTATGACGGCGATTACCGGAGTCGAACGGCGATTTGCGTACCAGGCGGTGCACTCCCGTCTCGGTTCGCAGCCAGCCATAGGCGTAGTCGCCCTTGACCTCGACGGTCGCACTCTTCATACCGGCCACTTCACCCGGGTTGGAGTCAATGACCTCGCAGGAGAAGCCGCGCGCGGCTCCCCAGCGCAGGTACATGCGCAACAGCATCTGCGCCCAGTCCTGGGCCTCTGTACCGCCGGCGCCCGCCTGAATGTCGAGAAAGGCGTTGTGAGAGTCCATCTCGTGGTTGAACATCCGTTTGAGCTCGAGGCGTCGTACGTCCGCCTCGAGAGGCTGGGCCTCGGACTCAATGTCGCGCGCCGCCGCCTCGTCGTTCTCGCTTTCCGCCAGCTCCAGCAATTCGGCGGCATCGGCGATTCCCTTGGTGGTGCGATCGATCTCCTCGACCGCCGCGGCCAGCCGTGCCCGCTCGCGACCTAGCTCCTGGGCGCGCTCCTGGTTTGACCAGACGGCCGGGTCCTCGAGCTCGCGCGCGACTTCCTCGAGCCGTTCTTTTTTCTGGTCGTACTCAAAGAAACCCCCGAAGGGAGGCGATACGCTCCCCGAGATCCTTGAGCTGGCGCTTGAGCTGATTGACTTCCATTGCTTTGAGTGATGCCTTTGATGATTCGCCGATGATTCGCCGGCCTCGAGGGCCGGCGGGTGAATTCGTCCGGGGATGCTAAACGTCAGGGGACGCTATTACTACTGGCAGGCACACCGGGAAGGACGTGGTCGACCAGGAGCTGCAGGCGACGCTCGCCCTGATATTCATTCACGTCGAGGCGGTAGACCAGCTGGACGGACCCCTCGGGCGGGGTGAAATCACCGGGCTCCTCGATGTGATTGAAGGCAATCGCATCGAATGACCTTCCCGTTTTAGGTACCTCCACCCACATTTTCAAGTGACGCTCGCCCACCACGCGCGAATTGCGAATGGTGAAAATACCGTCAAAACATGGCTCAGGAAATGCCTGTCCCCACGGCCCACCGCCGCGCAGCGCATAGGCCGTCTCCAGCGCAATCTCCTGCACCGACAGCTCACCGTCCGTTTCGACCGCATCCGCCCCGGCACTTTTTGCAGCCCAACGCGCGACCTCTTCATCGAACGCTGCGGCAAACGCGTCGAGTTGAGGTCGTGCAACCGTGAGACCCGCCGCCATGGCGTGACCACCAAATTTGCTGATCAGCTCGGGATGACGTGTGGCGATTGAGTCCAGGACGTCGCGAATGTGGATGCCGGGCACCGACCGTGCCGAACCCCGTAACTGTTCGTCGCCGGCGGGGCCGCCGTTGGCTTGCCCGTCGCCGGCCAGCGCGAAAGCGATCACTGGCCTGCGAAGGCGATCCTTCACACGACTCGCCACGAGACCCACCACGCCCTGATGCCAAGATTCGTCGAAGAGGCAAACTCCGCTGCGCTGAAGCGCTTGCGGACCTGGGTCTCTCAATCTGCGCACGGCGCTCAGCGCATCCGTCTGCATACGCGCTTCAATTGCTCTGCGCTCAACGTTGAACTCGTTCAGACGCTCTGCGAGGGTCCGCGCTTCGGCCGGGTCGTCTGCCAGAAGGCAACGGATTCCAATCGACATATCGTCTATGCGGCCCGCCGCGTTCAGGCGCGGTGCTACCGCAAATGCGAGGTCTGTGGCCGTCAAATCGGCTTGGTTGCGCGTTGCGATGGAGAGCAGCGCGCTGATTCCGGGGATGCAGCGGCCGGTTCGAATGCGCCGTAAGCCCTGTGATACCAGCACCCTGTTGTTTGCATCCAAGGGCACCAGGTCCGCAACCGTGCCGAGGGCAACGAGATCGAGAAATTGCGCGACGCTGGGGGCACCCGCGGGGGTGAGTTTCTGCTCGTCGAGCCGACGCTTCACAGCCGCCATCACATAGAACGCGACTCCAACTCCGGCAAGCGCGCGGCTGCTGAACTGACTGCCGGGCAGATTCGGATTGACGATCACATCGGCGTTGGGGATCAACTCGCCAGGCAGATGATGGTCCGTGATCAGGACTGCGATACCTCGCGAGCGAGCTTCCTGCACTCCAGTAATGCTGGAGATTCCGTTGTCCACGGTGACGATCAATGTCGGAGACCGTGTCGCAGCGAGGGCGACGATCTCGGGGGTCAGGCCATAGCCGAACTCGAAACGATTGGGCACGAGGAAGTCGACTGATTCGAAGCCCCAGGCCGCGAGCGCGCGAATCATCAGTGCGGTGCTCGTGGCTCCGTCGGCATCGAAGTCCCCCACAACTAGCACACGCCCACCGATGCGATGCGCCAGCAACAAGTCCACCGCAGCGTGTATGCCTTCGAGCGTACTGACTGGATGCAGCTTTTCTAGCGAGACGTCCAGATCGGCGCCTGAGCGAATGCCTCGTGCGGCGTAGACGCGCTGCAGGACGGGATGCATGTCAGTGGCGAGTCTCTCGCCACAATCCCCTGGCTGCGCGCGGCGTACGACGCGGAGGGCAGCAAGGCGCGAGAGTCGTGATGGGTGGCCGGTGGTGGGTGGCGGCTCCGGCGCGGACGACGGCTCGGTTGCGGACTGCGATGGCATAAGCGAAGCCAACAGGTCGGCCACGCTCTTGGTCGTTGGCGTCTGGCTCATTGCAGACCCGACAGTCCCGGTGGCGTCCGTCGCCACAGCTTGAATCGATCGCGTGCGCGCAGCGTCAGTTGATAGTCGTTGGCCAGTATCACCAGGCGATCCAGACTGCCCGCGCGAAGTGCCGCAGTCGCGGGCGCGACGAAGTCACGATCGATTTGCGCTACGGCGTCGAAGAAAGTCCAATTCGGATGGGTATGCAGCATGGGCCCGATCTCTATCACTAACGCCGCGCGGCGCGCATCAGGATAGCTGAAGACATCCGCGAGCTGCGGTGGCAGGGGCAAAACTTTTTGGCCAACGGAAAATCCCAGGCCTTGCAGGAAGGCGTCGTTGCCGAATGCGATGTCAGTGCGCGGCGGTGCGGCGCGGGCCGGCGGTGCGGCGATGTCGGCCGTCGCTGAACCGCGGGCCAACGTGGGCGCGTTTGTCGATGCGGCAGCGCCAGCCGTCGCTGCTGCGCTGGCCAACGTGGGCGCGCCACCTGACGCGCGCGCATTTGTCGGCGCCTCGTTGCCGGGCGACGGGCCACCACCCCACAACCACAGCCCGGTGACTGGCGCCTCTCCGCGGCGAGCACGCACTGCATTCACTGGATGTTCGTGCAGCCACATTTCAATTTCGGCGCCCAACCTCCGAAGCGCGGGGTCCGAATTACCGGTGCCGCGCGCGTCCGAGACGCTGGCACCCATCGCGCGCGACGGCTCCGACCAACCAGTCACCGATGACTGGGGACCAAGCAGCAGAAAGTCTCCTGAGTCCAGTGGCTGCAGATGGAAACCGGAGTCATGGAAGACGCGTTGGAATTCAGTCGCGAGAGCGGCCTGATCGTCAGCGCTGAGTCGCAGGATGCTGCGGCGGTCGAGATGCACGCTGGTGAGACCCGCGACGAGATGCACGGGGGTTGCCATCCAGACCGTGGCTGCACTGGCCAAGGCCGCGGCCGCCGATGGCGGCTCACGAGTCGCGGGCCCGGCCGCAGCTGCCGATCGCGTCAGCGCAAATGCGGCGACGGTGGCGACACTCTCCGGCTCACGCCCCGCAAGCCAGTGCGACAGCCACGGCCGCCATCCGCCTGGGCCATGTGCCGGGCCTGGGCCTGGGCCATGTGCCGGGCCTGGGCCTGGGCCATGTGCCGGGCCTGGGCCTGGGCCATGTGCCGGGCCATGTGCCGGGCCATGTGCCGGGCCATGCGCCGGGCCGGGAAGTTGACGTCGCGTGGCGAATCGCGCGACGTGCTGCAGTCCTGGCAGTGATACGCCTTCCGGCAATTGCCGCTCGGGCGTTTCCTGCGCAATGTACAAATCCGACAAGACGAGAACGAGTTCGTGCACGCGGCATTATATTCGCGTGCCTCGACCTACGCGCGGACTGAAATTTCGCGTCGCAGGAGTTTCCTGAGAAACTATCGCAGCTATGAAATTCACACTCGAAGGCAATCCGAACGCCAACGTGATCCGCTCGTATTCGGCGGACGAGATTCGCGTGGGAGAGCAGAGCATCCGCGCGAGCTGCATTGTCACTCCCGAGGCGCTCATCACCGACTGGCCCCCGGCCACGCTCGATGATCTGCGTTTGAATCACCTCGAGCCGATTTTCGAATTGCGCCCGGAGTTGGTTCTGCTGGGGACCGGTGTGCAACAGCGATTCGCTCCCGCGGAAATCCGCGCGGCGTTCGGCACTCGTGGGATCGGCATCGAAGTGATGCAACTGGGTGCGGCCTGCCGCACGTTCAACATCCTGGTGAACGAGGATCGCCGCGTCGCGGCCGCGTTGTTCTTCAGATAAAAGACAAAGAGTTTGGCCCGCGGGCAGCGGGCTCAAGAAGACGCAGGGGGAAGGACCAACCAATCAAACAATTATTCGAAGCTGACAGACTCGAACAATTGCCCATTATTTTTTTCTTCTTGCCGCCTTATTGCTTTTGTATCGACTCCCCTCCTCCCTGCGTCTTCTTCAGTCCGCCTCGGGCGGAATGTCGGTGTTACACGACAGGGCGGATGTTAACTGCGGGCGAGATAGTTGCGCAAGCTCTTTGCGCAACAAAGAGTTTTCCGTGTCCAACTCCGCCCCAACACCCCGTCGGCGCCTGCGCAGACCCCTGTAAAAACACGCTTTTTCCAAATGCGCGCCAAAATACGCGCACTGAGCCGATTATCTTCTGTTTCAGTAAGTTAAGAGCGTAACTTAATGTCGATCAGGCAATCCCGCCCAGCAGCGGCACGAAGGCAACCGGCCCGAGCGACTCGCGCTCGACGCGTTGCTCTTTGCGGGTGAAGCGGATCAACTCCTGCTCGCCTTCGGGACCGACCGGAACGAGCAGCCGTCCGCCGACTTTCAACTGCTTGATGAGCGCTTCGGGCACGGTCAGAGGCGCGGCGGCCACCAGGATTCCATCGAAGGGCGAATGCGCTTTCCAACCCGCGATGCCATCGCCATAACGGAAGCGGACATTGCGGATGCCGAGCTCCTTGATGCGCTCCTTCGCCCGGATCATGAGCGGCTCGATCCGCTCAATGGTGTACAGCCGATCCACCAGCGGCGCGAGCACCGTGGTCTGATAACCGCACCCGGTACCGACCTCCAAAACACTATGAAGCGGTCCGCCTTCGAGCAGTGCTTCAGTCATGCGCGCAACTATGTAGGGCTGCGAAATGGTCTGGCCAAATCCAATCGGGAGTGCCGTGTCCTCGTACGCACGAGTGCCGAGTGCCTCGTCCACAAAGATATGACGCGGAACATTGCGGATCCGATCGAGCACCGACAGGTTCGCGATGCCCTGATCACGAAGTCGTTGCACCAAACGATCCCGCGTGCGCGCGGATGTCATGCCTATGCCAGCAAGTCGTACGTCAACCATCAATGCCTTCCAGCCAACTCTCGACGACCGGCAGTACCGAATGCCGGGTGAGATCTATCTGCAGTGGCGTCACCGAAACATACCCTTCGGAGACGGCGTGAAAATCAGTACCAGGTCCAGCTTCATGTTGCGGACCGGCGGGGCCCACCCAATAGACCGGACGTCCATGAGGATCCTGTGCCCGCACGACTGGCTCGGACGGATGCCTGAACCCAAGCCTCGTCGTCCGAAAGCCGCGGATGTCTCCGATCGGCAGGTCGGGCACGTTGACGTTCAGAATCTGCGCCCGCTCGAGGGGCTTACGCACCAGTTGCGCAACCAGCAGTCTCGCGACTTCGGCCCCGGTATCGAAATGCCGTCCGCTGCCGGGACGGGTATTCAGCGATACGGCAATAGTGGAAAGCCCTAGGAAGCGACCTTCAATCGCGGCAGCGACGGTACCGGAATACAGCACATCGTCGCCGAGATTGGGGCCATCGTTCACGCCGGAAACCACCATGTCGTGGTGGTAGTCAAAGAATCCAGAGATCGCCAGATGAACACAATCGGTGGGTGTACCGGGAACGAAGTACACGCCTGGCTCCGCCTCGAACACGCGCAGAGGCACATCCAGGGTCAGTGAGTTGCTGGCGCCGCTCCGATTGCGGTCCGGGGCCATCACCGTGACTTCGGCAAGCGTGAGGAGGGCCTCGCGGAGTCGCCGGATGCCCTCCGATCGGAAGCCGTCGTCGTTGCTGACTAGGATTTTCAAGCAGTCGGAAGTCTTCGCATGCAGAAGGTAGAACGTTGCCCTGGGACTGGAGCCAATAAAAGGCGCGTCACTATACTGTTTTGTCTCCATTTCGCGGAGGTCGCGTGAGCCCGAAGCCAGACGAGGACGATATCCACCTCTTCCGCGAAGCCGTGCGCGACGTCAAGCCACTTACACAAGAGGCTCCGCCTTCCCCGCCTCCTCGGCCACCCCCACGGGCGCGCTTTACCCGTGCGGACCGGCACGCTGTGCTCCAGGAAAGCCTCTACACCGACGTGGGCGACCCGGAGCTGGCGAGCGGCGAAGAGCTGGTCTTCGCTCGGGACGGCGTGCAACACGGCGTCCTGCGTAAGCTGCGACGTGGCCAGTATCGGGTGCAGGCGGAGATCGACTTGCATGGGTTGACTGTGCCGGAGGCAAAGGAGGAGTTGCGGAGCTTTTTGGCAGATTCGCTCGAGCGTCATTTTCGGTGCGTCCGGATCATTCACGGCAAGGGGCTGCGCTCGGGGCATCGAGGACCCGTGTTGAAAGGTGCCGTGAGCAGCGTCTTGCGAAGGGTGGGACCGGTACTCGCATATGTATCCGCTAGGCAAGTCGATGGCGGGACGGGGGCGCTATATGTGCTGCTGGCCACATGGCCAGTGAATCCCACTAGACGATAGGGCCTATCCCTCTCCCTCCGCCTCCCCCGCCGCATCGAATTCAAAAATCTCCCCCAGGACGGTAGTCGCAAAGCTCCCTCGCGACAGGCGAAAGCGAATCACCACTGCCTCGGCCTCCCGGCTCCAAATCAGATCACGGACGGTGAGTCGCAGACTGCGCCTCTCCTGGTCCATACCAGCCTCCTGTACTAGTGAGGATGCAGGTGAAAGCTGTGCAGCGGTCCCGGTCTCGAGGTCGAGTACCCGGCCTCGAGTGGTGGGCTCACCGCGCCCCCACATGGGCCCGGTAGGATGAATATCGAGTCGTTGGCAACGCTCGCGCAATGTGTCGTCAACCTGATCGACGGCGAAGACGCTTCCGCGCGCGTCGAGGTTGGCAATATCTCCTGCCTCGAGGCGCTCCCAGCTGCCGTCCGTTACCCGTGCCGCCAACACTGAGTTGAAGACCAGACTTCGTGCCGCGGATAGCACGAACGATCTCTCAGAGTGGCGCAGCGCCTTCAGACCTGCCGAAATGCGCGACAAGTTTGCGCCGTCACGACCAAATCGCTGCGGCCCGAAGTAGTTTGGCACGCCCCTTTGACCAATCAACACCACTCGCTCGGCAATCTGATCGTCGTTGACACTCACATTGCGAACGCGAATGGTAAAGCTGTTGCCGGCCAGTGCACCGCGAGGAAGTTTGCGAGTGTGGGCGTGGGCCTCGAGCACCTCGAACTCAGGTGTCTGAACAGCCGTCCACGCTTCCAGAGATTGGGAAGACTTCGGCACGGTAAACCATTGAACGGCGATTGCATGCCGGTCCTTCAACCCGGCGAGCCCGACGTCCATGGCACCACATCCGCAAACCTTCGCCAGCTCACGCGCAACCCACATCGTGTTGGCATCGCGCTTGCGCACCTTCAGCAGAACGTGCTGCCCGGTGCCGGCAGGAGCAAATCCCAGTTCTTCTTCGACTATGAAGTCCTCTGGTTGAGCACGCAGAACCCCGGAACCGAGCGCACCACCGAATGCCCGCAGCGGCGTGAGTGCCTGTTGCGCCCATAGCGGGTCGATCTGCGTCACGCGTGAATCAACAGCACAATTGCGTGTGCCGCAATGCCTTCTTTGCGTCCCAGAAATCCCAGGCGCTCGGTCGTAGTCGCTTTGATATTGACCTGCTCTTCCGAAACCTCCAGAAGAGCTGCAACCTGGCGGCGGATCTCGTCCCGGACCGGGCCGACTTTCGGCGCCTCGGCCAGGACAGTGATGTCGGCATTCGCGACTCGCAGCTTGCGAATCAGCAGCATGTTCATCACCGATCTCACGAAGCTCTTGCTGTCCGCGCCCTTCCATTGGGGATCCGTGTCCCGAAAATGCTGTCCGATATCTCCCAGGCCCGCCGCTCCCAGCAGTGCATCGCACAACGCATGCAACACAACGTCTCCATCGGAGTGAGCAAGCACCCCGTGAGAATGCGGCACCTTGACGCCGCCAAGCATCACAAAGTCGCCAGGGCCGAAGGAATGAACGTCAATTCCCGAACCTATTCTCACGTCTAATCCTCTCCTTTATCGTGGACACCGCTGTTTGCGGCCAGTAGAGCCACTGCAATGACAAGATCATCCGCACTGGTGATTTTGATATTCGTCGTCGAACCTTCGATCACGAGCGGCCGCTCACCCATCCACTCGAGCGCCTGTGACTCATCGGTCGGCGAACGCCCCTCTCCAAGTGCACGATCCAGTGCTGCGCACAGACGCCCGTAACGAAACATCTGAGGCGTAAGGGCACGCCATAGGCTCGAGCGGTCGACGGTCTCGTGGACTTCTTTGTTGGCACTGGACTTGTCGCCGCTGGCGCGCTTGAGAGTGTCGGCGGCCGGTGCGGCCAATAGACCGCCGACCGCGTGTGATTGAACGCGATCCAACAGCCTGTCGACATCCTGGCGCGACACGCAAGGGCGCGCAGCGTCATGCACCAGCACCCAATCATCCGCCGCAGCGCGACCCGACAAGGCGGCTAGGCCGTTGCGCACGGAAGAGCTCCGCTCGGTACCCCCGAGGGCCGTCATGACTCTTGGCAGCGTAACCGCCTGTGCCGTCGGCAATGACAGCGCGGGATCAGAAAATCCCTCGCTATTGGAGTCACCGGTCTTGGCAGCAGCGCGCTCGGCAACTCTCGTAGCGTCCGCCAGGGCGGCCGCGAGACTTGCCTCGGTTGTGCTTGTGGCACCCGTTACGTCGGGCAACCTTGCAGAGACTGTCGGCCAATGACCGTCGTTCTGTCCGAGAACGACAACGACTCCCAGACAGCGGGAGTCATACAGGAAAGGCGCGAGAGACCATTCCATTACGGTACGACCGTGAAGGTCCGCGTATTGTTTGGGTATGCTCTCGCCGAACCGGCGGCCCACTCCGGCTGCCGGCATCACAAGCCAGTAACGCATGGAGAGTCTCGACCTACGAGGCCGCTACCGAGCAGCCGTCCGCGTGTGGTGTTCAGTACCCGGGGCAGCGGGGCGTGGCGGAACGACCTGATAGAACGTCTCGTTGCCGGCGATCATGCCGAGATCGCTGCGAGCGCGTTCCTCGAGCGCCTGCATGCCATTCTTCAGATCACGCACTTCGGCCGCGAGCTGCCGATTGCGCTCACCAAGCTGGTCGTTTTGCGTTCGTTGCGCCGCGACCGCTGTATCGAGACGACGCAGTTCGCGGACACCGTCCTCAGACAGCCAGATACGGTACTGCAGGAGCACCACGACAACGACCAAGGCTGCGGCAAGCCACTTCATTGCCACGATAGTATCACGGGAATTATTCGCTGATTGCAGCCTCCAAGGTGTTTAGATGGTCCGGCTCATTCCATTGGTCAGTGTGTTCGTCCTAACGGCCGGCGTCAGCTACGGTGCTGACCCACCGCCGACGACGTCAGCAACAGAGCAGGCGTCCACGGAGGAAGTGGTGGTCGAGGGCAAGCATGAGGGCCCTCGAATGTGGCGTGTCTCCAAGGACGACCATGTCCTCTGGATCCTGGGCACGATCTCACCCTTGCCCAGGAAGATGACATGGCAATCCGACTCGGTCGAGACGGTATTGCAGGAGACGCAGGAAGTGCTTCCGGCATGGCCTTCCATCGGGGTGGGCGCTAATCCGTTCACAGCCCTGAGGCTGTATTTCACCTGGCGAAAAATACAGAAGAGTCCGGACCACATGAAGCTGCAGGAGCAGCTACCCCCGGAGTTGTATGCGCGGTTTTCGGCGTTGAAGGCCCGGTACGCGCCGCGTGATAGCAAGCTCGAAGAGCTCCGGCCGATGCTGGCGGGCGGCAAACTTCTCGACGACGTGCTCGACGCATCCGGCCTTTCGATGAGGAACGAGGTTCAACAGACGGTCCTGAAGCTCGCAAGCAAACAGGGTGTCAAGGTTCACCAGACAAAGATGAAGGTCGAGGACCCCGTTGATGTGTTGAAGGATCTCGGTGAGACGCCCAAGGCCAGTGAGATCGCGTGCCTGGCGGCAATCGTCAGCCGACTGGAGACGGATTTGTGGCCGATGCAGGCACGCGCGCGAGCCTGGGCGTTGGGGGACGTCAACACTTTGCGTGCGCTGCCCCACTCCGTCGATGACCGGATCGCTTGCTTGGCGGCGGTGTCGAATTCGCAGAGGATCCGGGACCTAGTGGTCCGTGCGCAGGAGGATTGGATGATCGAGGCGGAGGAAGCGATCGCGCGCAACAAATCAACGCTGGCGGTGCAGTCGATGGATCGCTTGTTGGGAGACCAGGGGATGCTCGCCGCCCTGCGAGATAAGGGGTACACGGTGGAGGGGCCATAGGGCCAAGCTCCTGATTTTGGCGGGCCCCCGGGCCGGGCGGGCCCGGGCTAGGCGGGCCCGGCTAGGCGCCCCGGACTAGGCGTCCCCGCCTGCGCGGCCCGCTAAATCTTCACAGGAAACGCATCCGCGCCCGCATACCGCACCTTCCCCAACTCAGCCTCGATCCGCAGTAGCTGGTTGTACTTGGCAATACGGTCCGAGCGGGACAGTGACCCCGTCTTGATCTGGGTCGCGGCCGTCGCGACGGCAAGGTCGGCAATGGTGCTGTCCTCGGTCTCGCCGGAGCGATGGGACACAACCGAAGCGTAGTGCGCCTTGTCGGCCATCTCGATGGCCGCGAGCGTCTCGGTGAGAGTGCCGATCTGGTTGGGCTTGATCAGGATGGCATTGGCAATGTGCTTGTCGATGCCTTCCTGCAGGATCCTGGTGTTGGTCACGAACAGGTCATCACCGACGAGTTGGATCTTCTCGCCCAGCGCCTTGGTGAGCAGGCCCCAGCCTTCCCAGTCACCCTCGCTCATGCCGTCCTCGATGGTGACAATGGGATACTTGCCGGCGAGGTCGGCCAGGTACTTCGAGAACTGGGCCGAGGTGAACTTGCGGTTCTCGGACTCCAGCTCGTAGTGGCCGTCCTTGAAGAATTCAGAGCTGGCGACGTCCAGGCCCAGGTAGATGTCCTTACCGACCTTGTAGCCGGCCTTCTCAACCGCGCTGATGATGACCTCCAGGGCCTCCTCATTGGACCCCAGGTCGGGAGCAAAGCCGCCCTCATCGCCCACGGCAGTCGACAGGCTGCGGTCGTTGAGCACCTTCTTCAGCGTGTGGAAAATCTCGGCGCCGTAGCGCAGGGCTTCGCGGAAGCTGGGGGCACCCACCGGCAGAATCATGAACTCCTGGATGTCCAGGCTGTTGTTGGCATGCGCGCCGCCATTGATGATATTCATCATAGGCACCGGCATCACCGGCTCACGACCCTTGCCGAGATACTTGTACAGCGGCTCACGCGCGTCAGCGGCGGCAGCGTGGGCATTCGCGAGCGAAATCGCGAGCAAGGCATTCGCGCCCAGCCGGCCCTTGGTGTCGGTACCGTCCAGCTCGATCATCCTGGCATCGAGTCCCGCCTGATCGCGCGAGTCACGGCCGATGAGCGCCTTCTTCAGCACGGTGTTCACGTGCTCGACGGCCTTCAACACGCCTTTACCGCCGTAACGCTTCTTGTCCCCGTCGCGCAGCTCCACCGCTTCGCGTGTGCCCGTCGACGCACCTGACGGCACGGCCGCGCGGCCCATCAAACCGGAATCGAGGATCACGTCCGCTTCAACAGTAGGATTACCGCGGGAATCAATGATCTCGCGGCCCAGGACGTCCTTAATTCGGCTCATAGCAGACTTTCCTCGAGGGGGTTGGCTTTGACTGCGCGATCGAGCTCTTTGAGCGTCGTCAGCAGAGGTTCCATCCGGTCGAGCGGCCACGCATTCGGGCCGTCGGATAAAGCTTTGGATGGATCGGGATGAGTTTCCATGAACAGTCCGGCGATGCCGGAGGCAACCGCGGCACGCGCCAGGACCGGAATGAATTCCCGCTGCCCGCCCGAAGCGGAGCCCTGTCCACCGGGCAATTGCACGGAATGGGTAGCGTCGAACACCACGGGACACTGGGTATCGCGCATGATCGCAAGCGAGCGCATGTCCGAGACCAGATTGTTGTACCCGAATGAGAAGCCGCGCTCGCACACCAGGATGTTCTGGTTGCCGGTGGAGCGAGCCTTGTCCACGACGTTCTTCATTTCCCACGGCGACAGGAACTGGCCCTTCTTGATGTTGACGGGCTTGCCCTGGGAGGCGGTAGTCAAGATGAAGTTGGTCTGACGGCACAGGAAGGCCGGCGTCTGCAGCACATCGACAACCGCGGCGACCTCCGCCATCGGCGTGTCCTCGTGCACGTCGGTCAACACAGGGACACCCACTGCGCGGCGCACGTCGGACAGGATCTTCAGGCCCGCATCGATTCCCGGTCCACGGAAGCTCTTGCTCGAGGAGCGATTGGCCTTGTCGTAGGAAGCCTTGAACACGAACGGAATCGACAACCGGCTGGTGATCTCCTTGAGCCGGCCCGCGATTTCCTGTGTCAGTGTCGGACCCTCGATCACGCAGGGTCCGGCAATCAGAAAAAACGGTTGCTGCAGTCCGGCTTCAAATCCTGCGAGCTTCATGCACCGGCCGCTTGCGGAAGCTGGGCTGCCCGATGCGCACGCGCCGCGCGGATGAACCCGGTGAACAGCGGATGGCCGTCCCGCGGTGTCGAGGTGAACTCAGGGTGAAACTGGGTTGCAACGAACCACGGGTGATTGGCGAGCTCGATCACTTCGACCAGGTTGTCGCGCGAGAAGCCCGAGAAGCGCAGGCCCGCCTGGCGGAAGCGGTCCAGGTAGTTGTTGTTGAACTCGTAGCGGTGCCGGTGCCGCTCCATGATGATGTCCTTGGCGAAGATATCCCGCGCGCGGGTACCAGCCCCCAACACCACTTCCTGTGCACCCAGGCGCATGGTCGCGCCTTTGGCAGATTCTTCGGACCGTGTCTGAACACCGCGCGCCTGGTCCTGCCACTCGGAGATCATCGCAATGACCGGATGCGCCGTTACACGGTTGAACTCCGTGCTGTTGGCACCTGATAGTCCGAGGACGTGGCGGCCATACTCAACAATGGCTACTTGCATGCCGAGACAGATGCCCAGGTAAGGCACACCCTGCTCACGCGCAAAGCGCACAGCCTGGATCTTGCCCTCGATACCGCGCTCACCGAACCCACCCGGCACCAGGATCGCATCCATGCCCTCGAGCGCATGTGTGCCATGCTGTTCGATGTCAGTGGATTCGATGTAGTGGATGTTGACACGCGTGCGGCTCTTCAAACCGCCATGCATCAGCGCTTCGTGCAATGACAAGTAGGAATCGCGGATCTGCACGTACTTGCCGACCATCGCGATATCGACCTGGCCGTCGGGATTGGCCTTGGCGCTCACGACCTGCCGCCACTCGGCCAGATCGGTGGGCGGCACGTCCAGGCGCAACTTGTCGACGACAATGTCGTCCAGGGCCTGCTCGCGATAAAACAACGGGATCTTGTAGATGTCATCGGCGTCGATTGCCGAGATCACTGCGCGCTCTTCGACATTGGTGAACAACGCAATCTTGCGCCGCTGCTCTTCGGGCAGCGGGTGCTTGCTACGGCACAGCAGGATGTCCGGCTGGATACCGATCCCGCGCAGCTCTTTCACTGAATGCTGCGTCGGCTTGGTCTTGATCTCGCCGGAACCGCCCACCACCGGCACCAATGTCAGGTGCATGTACAGGCAGTTGCTTCGCCCGAGCTCCACGCCGAGCTGGCGGATGGCTTCCAGAAACGGCAATGACTCGATGTCACCCACCGTTCCGCCGATCTCGACCATGCACACATCCGAGCCGTCGGCGCCGAGCTTGATGCTGCGCTTGATCTCATCGGTGATGTGCGGAATGACCTGCACGGTCGCACCGAGATAATCGCCGCGACGTTCTTTCGCGATGACCCGCTCGTAGATGCGGCCGGTGGTGAAATTGCTGTTGCGGCCCGTGGTCGTACGAACGAAACGCTCGTAGTGACCGAGATCCAGATCGGTTTCCGTGCCGTCCTGTGTGACGAACACTTCACCGTGCTGGAACGGGCTCATGGTGCCCGGGTCCACATTGATGTAGGGGTCGAGCTTGACCATGGCGATCTTGAGGCCACGAGCCTCCAGAATCGCTCCCAGAGAAGCGGCGGCGATGCCTTTGCCCAATGAGGACACGACACCACCGGTGACGAATACAAAGCGCGTCATAGAAATTTTCGAAGGATTACCGTCGCAAAGGAACGCCAGGAAAAGGCTGATGAACGACGGGAGGACAAGTTACCACAAACGGCCCGCCGCCGCGACTGCAGCGCGCTGCACCTTGTGTATCAACTCGGCCGCTCGCTGTGAATCAACCGGCCACGATGGACTGTGCCGGGGCGGTGCTGGATGGACTCATCGACCCACAGCGAGCCCACCGCCAGCAGTGTCGCCCCCCAAAAGACGAGCGGAAGGCGTGCCCTTTGGCCAATCGGCAGATGAGATTCCTGCAGTAAGCTCTTGAGAGTACGACGTGGACCGTCGCGTCGTGGTCGCAGGCGCTCGCCGCCTTGACGGCTGCGGACGGTGAGGATCTCGCCCGGCAACCGATCCAGATCAATGGGCCCATGATCATCCGGCTTCAGCTCGAGCGTCCCTCCGGCCGCCGTGAGCTGCAGTACCGGCTGGGTTCGCCACTTCCATTCAACCGCCACTGCCGCCATTGCGGTCGATGAGCGGCTGATCGACAGCAAATCCGCATGGCGTTGCACCTCGACGTCACCCCAGGTTACGCGCGGATTCGCATCTGGTCGCGCATCGATCACGGCACCGGCCAATTCTTCCAGCCGGGATGTATCGGGCAGACGCGCGCCGGAATTGGCAATCCAGAATCGCAGTGCGTTGCGGCGCCGCTCCGGCTGCAACGCACGCAACGTCGGAACAAACAACTCGGCGCCGCTGGAGGCCCGCTCCACATCGGCTCGCGCCACCTTGTCGAGCAGGCGTTGTGCCTCCGCTGCGTGCCGTGCACTGCGCGCGACCGCGGATCCCACGCCTTTCCAGCGTTCGCGAATCAGCGGAAGCACGCGCCGTCGCAAGTAGTTACGGTCCAGACTCTCATCGGCATTGGTGTCGTCATCCACCCAGCTCAATTCTTCGGCTCGTACCCATTGTTCCAACTCCGTGCGCGAACGCGACAACAGCGGCCGCGCGAGCCAGCCGGAGGCAAAGGGAGCGATCTCGGGCATCGCGGCGATTCCGGGCAATCCCGACCCGCGGAACAACTGCAACAACACGGTCTCGAGCTGGTCGTCCTCGTGATGTGCCGTCAGCAGAAACTCGCCCGCCTGCAACATCCGGCGCAGCTCCGCGTAACGCGCATCGCGCGCTGCGGCCTCCAACGACTCGCCGGCCGGCCGCGCAACCTTGATCGCGACAACTTCCAGAGGCACTTCGAGCTGGCGCGCCAGCCCACGACAGTGCTCGCTCCACCGCGGCGCGTTGGGATGCAGGCCGTGATTCACGTGGACCGCGCGAACCAACAAGCCCTTCGCCCGATGGCGGGCCAGGGCGGCGAGCAGCGCTGTTGAATCAACTCCGCCGCTCAGGGCAACGAGGATCCGGACGTCGGGGAAGCCCGGCAGCAGGTGGGCCAGGCGGGAGACGAGCCACTGCGTGCCAAAGGTGCGCGTGGTTTTTATTCCGGGCTCTCGGAAAACACACCGAACGAGGAGATGCGCGCGGTGCGCGAGGCACGCAACTCGTCACGAGGCATGGCCTCGAGCTGATCGAGATGACGGATGATGGCCGCCTTGAGCCGTGCAGCGGTTTCGACCGGGTCGCGATGCGCGCCCCCGAGCGGCTCCTCCACCACCTCATCGACCAACCCGAGCTTGTTGAGCCGGTCCGCGGTGAGATTGAGCGCATCCGCCGCCGCTTCCTTCTTGTCCTGGCTCTTCCAGAGAATGGATGCGCAGCCTTCCGGCGAGATGACCGAATACGTGCTGTATTGAAGCATCAGCAGCCGGTCGCAGACGCCGATGGCGAGTGCGCCACCCGAGCCGCCCTCGCCCGTCACAACCGTGACGATCGGAACGCTGAGCACTGACATCTCGAACAGGTTGCGAGCAATGGCTTCGCTCTGGCCGCGCTCTTCCGCGCCAACACCCGGGTAGGCGCCCTGAGTGTCGATCAAGGTCACCAGTGGCAACGAGAATCGCTCCGCCAGCCGCATCAGGCGCAGCGCCTTGCGATAGCCTTCCGGCTTGGGCATGCCGTAATTGCGGCGCACGCGCTCCTTCGTATCACGGCCCTTCTGATGGCCGATGATCATGACGGCGCGGTCGTCGAGCCTGCCCAGGCCACCGACAATGGCCAGGTCATCGGCAAACATCCGGTCGCCGTGCAGCTCGTTGAAATCGCTGAAAATCGACTGGACATAATCCAACGTGTACGGGCGATGCGGATGGCGCGCGAGCTGGGTGATCTGCCAGGGGGTGAGGCTCGCGAAAATGCTGGTGGTGAGCTGCCGGCTCTTGGCCTGCAGGCGGTTGATCTCGTCCTGGATGTTGACCTCGGATTCCGAGGTGACGTGCCGCAACTCCTCGATTTTCGCTTCGAGCTCGGCGATGGGCTGTTCGAAATCCAGAAAGGCAACGGCCATTGAGTACTTACCGCGATATTCTAAAGCTGCGGGAGGTTACGGTAGCCGGCTCTAGGGAGCAAACGAAGCGCTCGCCCCGCCCGGGGGGGCGCCATAGACCACGTGCACCCCGCCCCGCCCGACCAGCCCCTCGAGCTTTTCGAGCAATTCGCGGCTGGCCTTTACAGTCCACTCGGGACCGAGTGTCAGCGCTCCGTAAGCGACCGCGCCGGTGTACTCGACGGTGATCGGGCATGGGCCGGGCCGGAACGGCACCAGGGTGTCCGCCAGCTTGGTGAGGAGCACATTCGAGTCCCCGGAGCGCGGCCACTTGAGGACTACGCGGCGGGCCTGCTGCTCACGCATCTTGTCGAGCTCGGTGAGCTTGCGTGCCGACAGGCGCCAGGCATCGCTGAACTCGTCGAACCGCAACGAGCCTTCCACCAGCACCAATGCGTCCTTGGAAACCAGGTCGCGGTAACGCTGGAAGACGTCTTCGAACAGCGTGACCTCGAGCCGGCCCGTACGGTCGTCCAGGCTGAGAATGGTGCGCGGCCCCCGCTTTTTGACCTCATCGATCAGGCCGGCCACCGTGACAGCCTTGCCGCCGCCGAAGCGCACCGTCTCCATGGGCCGATCGCTGATCAGGTCACCGATCCGGTGCGTTACGAACCGATTGAGGCCCGCCTCGAACTGGGCGATCGGGTGACCCGTCAGATACAACCCCAGTGTCTCGCGCTCGCCTTGCAACCGGACCGCTTCACTCCAGTCGGGTTGCTCCGGGGTTCGCAACGGTACTATCACTGGGCTTCGATCACTGGCGGCGGCCCGATCATTGGCCGGCTCCGCGGCCAGTCCGAACATGTCGTTCTGGCCTGCCTGGTGCGCCTTGGAGTTCTGGTCGCCCAGTTGGATTGCGGTCGGCAAGCGTTGCATGAGAGTGGCGCGGTTCGCGCCCAGACCGTCGAGACTGCCCGAGCGGATCAGCGCTTCGAGCACACGCCGGTTGACCTTCTGCAAATCCAACCGCCGGCACAGATCCTCGATGCTCTTGAACGGACCCAGCTTGGTGCGCTGGGCCAACAACTCTTCCACGGCGCCACGACCCACGCCGCGCACCGCCCCCAGACCATAGCGGATGGTGCGGTCGCCGCCGGCGGCAAACTCGTAGACCGAGTGATTGACATCCGGTGGCTTCACCTGCAGCCCTATGTCATCACACTCCTTGACGAGCGTGACCACCTTGTCGGTGTGGTCCATGTCAGCGGACAACACCGCCGCCATGAAAGCCGCCGGATAGTGCGCCTTGAGGTAACCGGTCTGGTACGACAGCAGCGCGTAGGCCGCCGAATGTGACTTGTTGAATCCGTAGCCGGCGAACTTCTCCATCAGGTCGAAAATATGCGCGGCCAACTTCGGATCGACGCCCCGTGCCACCGATCCGTCGACGAAGATGGAGCGTTGCTTGGCCATCTCCTCGGGCTTCTTCTTGCCCATCGCGCGGCGCAACAGGTCCGCGCCGCCCAGCGTGTAGCCGGCCAGCACCTGCGCGATCTGCATGACCTGCTCCTGGTACAGGATCACGCCGTAGGTGGGCTCCAGTACCGGCTTCAGGCTCGGATGCAGATAGTCGATGGGCCCGTCGATCTTGCCGTGCTTGCGATCGATGAAGTCATCGACCATGCCCGACTGCAGCGGACCGGGGCGGAACAACGCCACGAGCGCCACGATGTCGCCGAATCGGTCAGGTTGCAGGCGGCGCACCAGGTCTTTCATGCCGCGCGACTCGAGCTGGAAGACCGCGGTCGTGCTGCAGGCCTTGAGCAGCGCGAAGGTCTTCGGATCGTCCATGGGCACGGTGTTGACATCGAGCGGGGGCTCGCCGCGACCCGCGCGGATGCCGTTGATGATCTTCAACGCCCAGTCGATGATGGTGAGCGTGCGCAGACCCAGGAAGTCGAACTTCACCAGTCCGGCCGCCTCGACATCGTCCTTGTCGAATTGGGTCACTACGTTTGCGCCGGTGTCATCGCAATACAGCGGTGCGAAGTCAGTCAGCACGGAGGGCGCGATCACGACACCGCCGGCATGCATGCCTGCGTTGCGAGTCAACCCTTCGAGCGACCGCGCCAGATCGATGAGATTCTTGATCTCCTCTTCCGTGTCATACAGTCGCTTGAGCTCGGGTTCCTTGGTCAACGCGTCATCGAGAGTTATTCCCAGCTCGAAGGGAATGAGCTTGGCGATCTTGTCGACGTAACCGTAGCTCATGCCCAGGACGCGGCCGACGTCCCGCACGACAGCCTTTGCCGCCATGGTGCCGTAGGTAATGATCTGGGAAACACGCTCGCGGCCGTATTTCACGGCCACGTAGTCGATGACCCGGTCGCGACCGTCCATGCAGAAGTCGACGTCGAAGTCGGGCATGGACACGCGCTCGGGATTCAGGAATCGCTCGAACAGCAAGTCATGGCCGATCGGATCCAGGTCCGTGATGCCAAGACTGTAGGCAACGAGCGAGCCTGCGCCCGAGCCGCGACCGGGCCCGACGGGCACGCCATTCTCACGGGCCCACCGGATGAAGTCCGCGACAATGAGGAAGTAGCCCTCGAAGCCCATCTGGCAAATGACATCGAGCTCGAGGCTCAAGCGGTCATGATATTGGGGCGCACCTGGATCACTCGGCATCGAGTCCAGTCGGCGTTGAAGTCCACGAGCGCTCTCATCTCGAAGAAACTGCGCGGTGGTCAGACCTTCCGGGACTGGATACTGCGGCAGACGTGCTTCGCCAAGCTTCAATACGAGACTGCAGCGCTGCGCAATTCCAACGGTGTTGGCCAAAGCCTCGGGCACGTCGGCAAACAGCGCCGCCATCTCCTGAGGTGAGCGCAAATACTGCTGCTGCGAGTACCGCCGTGGCCTGCCGGAATCGGCCAGCAGCGCACCCTCATGAATACAAACACGCGCCTCGTGCGACTCGAAATCGTCGGCCTTGAGAAAGCGCACATCGTTGGTGGCGACTACCGGGACTCCGCGACGGCTCGCCAGGGAAACGGCAGCGGCGATGTAGCCTTCTTCCTCGGGTCGCCCGAAGCGCTGCAACTCGATGTAATAGCGATCGCCGAACAGCTCGAGCCACTGATCGAGTGCCTTGTCGGCATCGCGCTCGCGCGCATTCACGAGCGCACGGCCAATATCGCCGTCAGCCGCGCAGGACAACGCGATGAGACCGCCAACAGTCTCTTGCGACAACCAACTCCGATCGATTGTTGGTACGCCGCGTACCTGACCCTCCAGGTACGCGCGGCTCAGCAAACGAGTGATGTTCCGATATCCGGTCTGCGACTGGCAGAACAAGGTCAGCCGCGACGGTTGCTGCCGCTCGCCGCTTTCGCGCACCAGCAGATCGACACCAATGAGGGGCTTCACACCCCGGGCCAGGGCCGCCCGGTAGAACTTCACCATGGCGAACAGGTTGTTCTGATCGGTCACGCCGACCGCTCGCATGCCCGCGGCAGCCACTGCGTCGACGAGCTCCGGAACCCGCACGACACTGTCGATCAGCGAGTACTCGGTATGCAGCCGCAGGTGCACGAACTCAGCCATCAGTCGCTACCTTGACCTCAATACCCAGTCCTACCCTCACAGGGCTGAACGACCTGCGGTGAATCGGCGAGGGTGCACGACGGCTCAGCGCTTCCAGGTGCACCGGAGTGCAATAACCCTTGTGAGCCGCGAGCTCGAAACCTGGGTAGCACGCGTCCAGCTTCTGCATCATCGCATCTCGGTGGGTCTTGGCGAGAATGGAGGCTGCGCTGATTACCGAGACGGAGGCATCACCACTGATGATGGCTTCAACTGTGCAGCCCAGCCGAAGGTCTTCGATACGCGGCAACTGGTTACCGTCCACCTTGATGTGCGTCGGACACACGGGCAGGCGCAACAGCGCGCGGCGCATGGCCAGGAACGTGGCGCCGAGGATGTTGAGACTGTCTATTTCATCACGGTCGGACCAGGCCACGGCCCACGCCAGCGCGCGCTCACGGATGATCGGTGCCAGGCGCTCGCGTTCCTCGGCTGACAACACTTTCGAATCTGCAAGGCCGTGAATCCGGCGGCGCGGATTGAGAATGACTGCGGCGGCAACCACCGGCCCGGCAAGGGGACCTCTGCCCGCCTCATCAACACCCGCGCAGCGTACGGGATCGCCGGGTGCGCGTACCTTGATAGGTACGTGCACCTTGCTAGGTGCGTGCACCTCGCTAGGTGCGTGCATGCTAAGCACTTTCATGACGCTCCACGCACGATCTCGGCGCTGCCTCGCACGCAGTCCAGGATCGCCGTGGCCGCGCGATCGGCGCCGCCGCGACGCAAAACCTCGTGGACGCGGCGAAACTCGCGGCCGAGCTCGCTCACGTGTTGCGGATCTTCAATCTCTTTCAGCAGCGCCGCGCCGAGGGCTGCCCCATTGACTTCTTCCTGCAAGAACTCAGGCACCAGCCGCCTCCCCACGAGAAGGTTGGGTTGGGAGAAGTATGGCACCTTGACCATGCCTAGTGTGCGTAAGAGGAACGCTGTCACGCGGCCCAGTCTATAAGCGACGACCATCGGTCGCCCGGTGAGCAAGGTCTCGAGTGTCGCGGTGCCTGAGGCAACGATGACGCCATCGGCCGCGGCGAGAGCGCTCTGAGCCTGACCGTCGAGCAGCCTGACGAGTGGACTGTGCGGCAACGGCGTCGTCTCGCGCGCCGGCGTCGCCGTCTGATGGGACCGCGTGGCCGCGTGGCTTGCCGCCACTGCGGCCATCTGTCGCTCAAACGCCGCACGTACTCTTGCGGAAGCCATGGGCGCGATGAATTGGACGTCGGGTCTGCGCGAAGCAATCCACGCGGCCGCGGTCGCGAAGTCAGCTCCAAGCCTCTCCACTTCACCCATCCGACTGCCGGGCAACAAGGCGATCACAGTGGCGGCTGACTCAATTCCCAATTCGCGGCGCGCCGCTGCGCGATCTACTTCAAGTGGAATCTGATCCGCCAGCGGGTGTCCCACGAACTCGGCCTTCACTCCATGGCTCGAGTAGAATTCGGTCTCGAACGGCAGCAGACACAACACGAGGTCGCAGGCCTTCGCGATTGTCCGAACTCGGCCCTGCCGCCACGCCCAGACCTGGGGACTGACGTATTGCACAGTCTTCAGGCCGTTGGCCTTGAGACGCTTTTCGAGTCCCAGGTTGAACGCGGGGGCATCAATTCCGACGAACACGTCCGGCCGCAAAGCGGTCAGGCGCGAAGTCAACATGGAGCGCAGCTTCAGCAGGCGCGGCAGATGCAGCAAGGGCTCGGTGAAGCCCATCATCGCCAGCTCCTCGGAAGCTGCCCAAGGCTCACATCCCTGCGCAATCATCTTGGGACCCGCGACGCCAAAACACCTCAAGCCCGGGACGCGGGTCCGCAGGGAGTGGATCAGAGCGGCGCCGAGGGTGTCACCGGAGGATTCACCGGCGACTATCCCGACCTTCATCGCACTATGCTGCGCGTCGAGCTGCCGATGAAGTCGACGAACATCTTGATCTCGGAATGGGCGGCGGCCACCGGTTGCAACTTCTCGAGCGCCTCGACCAACCGCAGCTCCGAGCGGTACAGGATGCGGTAGGCATCGCGGATCCGCCTGACCTGCCCCTCATCGAAGCCGCGCCGCTTCAAGCCCGCGGCGTTGACCATGTGGGGCTCAGCGGGATTGCCGGCAACCATCACGTACGGCGGGACGTCGCGCTGGACGATCGCGCCGCCGGCCAGAAAGGCATGCGCGCCGATCTTCACAAACTGGTGCACTGCTGTGAGGCCGCCGAGTATCACCCAATCGCCGATCTCCACGTGCCCGGCGAGCGCGGCGCAATTGGCGAATACCACCTTGTCACCCACCGTGCAGTCGTGCGCAACATGGGAATACGCCATGAACAGATTGTCATTGCCGACCCGCGTCACGCCGCCACCCTGGCTGGTGCCGCGATTGACCGTGCAGCTCTCGCGAAACACGTTGCGGTCCCCGATCTCCAGGCGGGTCGGCTCGCCGTTGTATTTCTTGTCCTGGGGCGCATCCCCGATGGAGGCGAACTGGAACACCCGGTTGTCGGCTCCCATCCGCGTCGGGCCATTGATGACGACGTGGGGTCCGATGACGGTGCGCGCACCGATTTCCACATCGGGACCGATGATGCTGAAGGGCCCTACGGTGACGTCCGCAGCGAGTTGAGCCTGCGGTGAGACCAGGGCATGCGAATCGATCACTTCCCGGTCTCCGGCGCCACCATCATGTCGGCATTCGCCACCTCGACATCACCGACGAACGCCGTCGTGGAGAAGCGCCAGATCCCCTTCAGCGCCCGTTCCAGCTGGGCGGTCAGGATGAGTTGGTCGCCCGGCTCGACGGGCTTGCGGAAGCGCGCCTTGTCGATCCCCACGAAATAGAACTTGGTCTCGTGGTTGGGGACGACGCCGGCGGTGACAAAGGCCAGGATCCCCGCGGACTGGGCCAGCGCCTCAACAATCATCACGCCCGGCATCAGCGGGCGGCCCGGGAAGTGTCCCGGGAAAAACGGCTCGTTGTAGGTGACGTTCTTCAACGCACGGATGCTCTTGCCGGGTATGCATTCGAGCACCCGGTCGACGAGCAGAAAGGGATAGCGGTGCGGCAGCAGCGCTACGATTGCATTGATATCAAGTTGTATCGAGTCGGTCATCATCCTCATCCTGCACGGAGCCCACGGCGCGCTCGAGCTCTTTCACCCGTTTGCCCAGAGACTCGAGGTTCCGGTACCGGGCCACTTGCCGGCGCCAAAGTTTGGATTCTTCGATCGGAATGCCGCTGGAGTATACGCCGGGCTCGCTCAACGACCGGCTGACCATGGCAAAGCCGGTAATGGTGATGCCATCACCGATGGTGATGTGCCCGGCAATTCCAACGGCGCCGCCAATGATGCAGTGCTTTCCGATGACGGTGCTGCCGGAAATACCGGTGCAGCCGGCGATCACTGTATGAGCCCCGATCCGCACGTTGTGGCCGACCTGGATCTGGTTGTCGAACTTCACGCCGTCCTCGACGACGGTGTCCTCGATCGCACCCCGGTCGATGGTCGTGTTGGCTCCAATCTCCACATCCGCGCCAATCCGCACGGAGCCGACCTGGGGGACCTTCACCCATTTACCTTGCTCAGGGGCGAAGCCAAATCCATCGCCGCCGATCACGACTCCGGGCTGAATGACCGTGCGCGCACCAATCGTCACTCCGCGGCACAACGTCACGCTGGCGACCAGCCTGATGTCCTCAGCGAGAATGACGTCTTCCTCGACGATACATTGCGGACCAACGTACACGCGCGGTCCGATGACAGCGCGATCACCTACAACCGAAAGCGCGCCAACCTGAGCCGTGGGATCGATCCGCGCAGTCGCAGACACGCTTGCCGACGGATGGATGCCCGGTACATGTTGGGGAGCCGGATGCAGCAGGGTTGTGATTCGCGCGAAGGTTGCGCGAGGGTTGTCGCAAATCAGCGCCGCTGTTGGACAGGCATCCGCGGCCTTTCGGTCAAGCACAACCACAGCCGCGCGCGTCGCGGACAACTCGCGTCGGTTGCGCGACTCAGATAAGAATGCCACCGACTGGCCGTCAGCGTTCGCGAGCGTCCCGACACGCTCAACAAGCGTGTCGGGATTGCCGCGAAGCTCACAGCCAAATCGAACAGCAAGTTCCCCGAGCGAAACGGCCATGACGCCGCGCTAGAGCGGGGGAGCCTGTCTGACCAATGATCGCCGTCGCGAGGGCGACCCACGGCGAGCAGATTTCTGCGATCGTTTCGCGCGCATAGTGCGCACTATGTAAGCGAAAGGATCGCAGAAATATGCCGCCGTGGGGCGGCCGCAGTAGGCGAGCATTGGTCAGACAGGCTCCTGACGTTACTTGCCGGGGGGTTTCGCGGGCGCCGGCGCGGGAGCGCCGGCGGCCGGAGCCGCAGCCTTGGGACGCGAGGCTCCAACGCCCGGATTCGCCTGCAACTGCGCAAGAATCGCCGGCGTTATGTCGATGCTGGGCGTCGTGTAGATGACCCCATCGGCAATGACCAGGTCGAAGCTCTGCGCCTTGGCGTAGATGCGCACCTGCTCGATCAGTATCTTCTGAAGGCGGGACATTTCCTCGTTGCGGCGCGCGTTGAAGTCATCCTGGACCTCGCTCTGCTTACGCTGCAATTCACGATAGCTGTCGCGCAGATCCTTCTCCGCATTGGAGCGCTGGTCCTGCGACATCGTAGCGCCGTCCTTCTGCAGCTTTTCTTCCTTGGCCTTCAAGGTCGCCTGCTGGTTCTGCAGGTCCCGCTGCCGGGGCGTGAATTCGGTGCGGATGGAGTCCAGCGCCGACTTCGCCTGGGGCGACTCCTCGACCAGCCGGCCGTAGTCGACCACGCCGATTTTCAGATCGGCGGCCCAAACCGGCGCCGAGACCAAGGCCCCAAACGCGGCCAGTAACCCTAAATACCCTTTGAGACTCATCGTGCCCTACCCACCTCGAGTAAATACCGCCTATTGTGGCCTAAAACGCCTGCCCAATGGAGAACTGGAAGACTTCGGTTTCATCCCCGTACCGGGTGCCCGCCGCATCGCCGCGCTGCTGGTTCAGAGGCACACCGAGGCTGAAGCGGAACAGACCCAGGGGCGCCAACCACTGCACGGAGATGCCGGCGGAGCGTTTTATCTCTTTGAAGCTGAAATTGTAATCCACCGGGCTCACGTTGTTGGGGCCCAGAAACGTCAGGCCCTTGCTGGTGGAGAAGACGTTGCCCATGTCATAGAACAGGCTGACCCGGGCCGTGCTGCGCCACTTGGAGGGCATGGGCAGGATCAGCTCGTTGCGGTTGACCACCTTGAGGTTGCCGCCGTAGGGGTTGCCGAACTGGTCCTTGGGACCCAGGCGGCTCTCGCGGAAGCCGCGGACATCGTCCGGACCGCCTGCAAAGTAATTGCGATATGGCGGCAACGCCGTCGTGCTGCCCAGGGGTGCCCCGTAGTCCACCGCGAAACTGAACGAGTAGATGAACGGCCCGTAAATTGGCACGTACTTCAGGAAGTTGTAGCTACCGACCCAGTATTGCACCTGGCTGCCCGGAATCGTTGCGGACAACGAAACGGTCTGGCGCATGCCGTGATCCGCGAACAGGGTCCGGTTGCGGGTATCCCAGCCCCAACCGACCAGCGCCTCGGCGGCCTTGAAGTTGGTTCCGTAAAACACGTACTCGTTGTTCGACGCATCGTCGTGAGCAATACGCTGGTACGGGCGACCGTTGTTCCGCACCCACTCCTGGGCCTGCAGAGCGCTGCCCAGTGAGTTGGTCAGCAGCTGCGAGCTGTCGAGCGTGCCGCCGACCCGCAGATACTGATACTCGGTCAACGGGTAGTCGAAAGTCATTCCCGCGCTGACGGTCTTCGAGGAGAAGTTGGACGAGGACGACACGAACTGCGTGACGTCGCGGAAGGTGAGCGATTCGGTTCGCGACACGCCATCGATGCTGGTGTACGGATTGGTGTGCGACAGGCTGTACACCTTGCTGAAGGCGCCGCCATTCAACTCCACCGAGATGCGCTGGCCGGTGCCGAGGAAGTTGGCATCCGTGTAGCTGCCGTTCAACTGGAACTTGTAGGTCTCGGAGTAGCCGATACCGCCGCCCAGCTGCGCGCTCGGGCCCTCCTCCACCTTGAAATTCACATCCACGAGATCGGGCGAGCCGGTCACCGGCGTCGTCTCGAACTCGACATTCTTGACGTAGGGCAGGCGCTGCACGCGCTGCTTGGAACGCTCGAGCGAGGTGTTGGAAAGCCAGCCGCCCTCGAGCTGGCGCATCTCGCGACGCAATACCTCGTCGTTGATGCGGTTCGAGCCGGAGAAGGTGATGTTGCGGACATACACCCGGTTGCCCGGATCGACGAAGAAAGTCAGCGACACCTCGTGCGTGGCATTGTTGGGTGTCGTTACCGGATCCACCTTCGCGAACGCGTAGCCATCCTGGCCGAGCCGGTTCTGAATGAGCTCCTGCGTCGTGGTGATGTACCTGTGATTGAAGGTCTGCCCGGGCTGCACCACCAGCAGCTTCTCGAGCTCGGCCTTCGGTACCACGAACGTGCCCGCCAGCTTGACCTCGGACACCTTGAACACATCGCCTTCGTCGATGTTCGCGGTGATGAAGATGTCGTCCTTCTCAGCCGCGATGGCCACCTGCGTGGAATTGATCTGGAAGTTCGCGTAGCCGCGGTCCATGTAGAAGTTGCGGAGCTTCTCCAGGTCGCCCTGCAACGACTCGCGCGAGTAGCGGTCATCCTGCTTGTACCAGGACTTCCAGTTCGGGGTTTTCAGCTCGAACGATTCCAGCACTTCCTTCTGCTTGAAGGTGTGGTTGCCGACGAGATTGATCTGCCGGATCTTGGCGCGCTTGCCTTCCTTGATCTCGATCTTGATCTTCACCCGGTTGCCGGTCTGCTCTTCGACCTTCGTGTCCACGCGTACCGCGTATTTGCCGCGGCTGTAGTACTGGTCCGTCAGGTATTGCGTGACATCCTCGAGCACCGAGCGGTCGAACGTCTTGCCAGTTGCCAGGCCCACGTTGCGCAGCGACTTCTGCAGATCCTCGGTCTTGATGTCCTTGTTGCCGGTGATCTCGAAACTTTCGATGGAGGGGCGTTCGAGCACCACGACGACCAGCGTGTTGCCCTCGCGGCGCAATTGGACGTCGCGAAAGAACCCGGTCGCGTACAACGCGCGAATCGCTTCGCGTACGCGGGTGCCGCTCAAATGATCGCCGATGTTAACCGGCAGATAATTGTAAACGGTACCTTCGGATACGCGCTGCAGACCTTCGACGCGGATATCGCCGACGGTGAAGTCGGAATCATTCGCCGCCTGCGCGAGCGCAAGCGCGCAATGCGTAAACAGGGCAACGGAGGCCAGGACGGCGCGAGCCTTCATGCTTCACTCACAAATAACTTTCTTTCGCGCGCGGTGCGCGCTGTTGGTTTCATGGGCCGGGGGTCTCCCCCGGTCTGTTCAACTCAGCTGGCGTGCGATGTCGTTGAACAATGCGACGCCCATCAACAGGATGAGCAGCGCAATACCAACTTGTTGCCCGAACGCCTGTGCCCGCTCCGAAAGCGGACTGCCCTTCAACCATTCCACGAGCTGAAAGACGATCTGCCCACCGTCGAGAATCGGGATAGGCAGCAGGTTGAGAAATCCCAGTGACAGCGAAATCAGCACCAGGAAGCTCAGGAACGAGGCGACCCCCGCCTCGGCCGAATCGCCCGCGTACTCGGCAATCGAGAGCGGACCATTCAGGTTCTTCATGGAGAACTGTCCCAGCACCATGCGCCAGAACAATCGCCCCTGCAGCGCGGTCATGTTCCAGGCCTCCGCCGTCGCGCGGCCCAGGGCGGCGGTCGGTGAGAGCTGGATCTGCAGAATCATGCTGTCGGGATACTTGATGCCCGCGGGCTGCGCGACCCGTATCCGGCCCAACACCTTGTCACCCACCTTGTCGCTGGCGACGGGGATCCGGATGCTGCGCTCGAGGCCGCCCCGCCGGTAGGTGAACGTCAGTGTCTCACCCGGGTGCGCGCTGACGCGCGTAACGATTTCCCGGAAGTCGGAAACCGGTTGTCCGTCAATCGCGGTAATCTGGTCCCCGGTCTTCAACCCGGCGTGTGCCGCTGGGCCGTCCGCGGTGACCTCACCGAGCACCGCCGGCAAGGGTGGCAGCCAGAAGTCGAATCCCAACCCATGCAACAAGGCGGCCGGCTCCGTCAGCCGGACCCGTTCTTCGCGATCGGGGATGCTGAGGTCGGCGGTACGGGTCACGCCGTCCTTGCCGCGCACGGAGAGGCTGGCGTCGCCGCGCGAGCTGACGGCATCGAGCAGATCAAACATCACATCGCGCTGGCCGGCGACGGCGGTGCCATTGATGGCGAGGATCTCATCGCCGGAGCGCAGTCCGCCGCGGGCCGCCACCGAGGCTTGCACCACATCGCCCACGACCGGTTTGAACTCGGTGATGCCCTTCGCCCAGAACATGCCCCAGAGCACCAGGATCGCAAACACGATGTTGAATGCAGGCCCGGCCAGCAACACGACGATGCGCTGCCACGGCGGCTTGCGGGTGAAGGACCGTGCCAGGTCCTCGGGAGGGACCGGGCCCTCGCGCTCATCGAGCAGCTTCACGTAGCCGCCCAACGGGATGGAGGCGAGGACATATTCGGTGCGGTCGGCGCCGCCCACGCGGCTGAGGATCGGGCGGCCGAAGCCCACTGAGAAGCGCAGCACCTTGAAGCCGAGCCGGCGGGCCACCCAGTAGTGCCCGAACTCGTGCACCGTGACGAGCAGGCTCACGGCCACAATAAACCACAGCAGGTGCCAGATGAAATTCATGCGTGCGCGCCCCTAACTACCCCACCGTGCGCCACGCATGCGCCGCCGAATGCGGCAGACAGCTGCTCGCGTGCGAGCACCCGAGCCTCGTTGTCCGCGGCCAGCACGTCATCGAGACCGCCGATCTTGCCGCCGGTGCTCTTTGTTATCACGGCTTCAATGACCGCTGCGATGCCGAGAAAGTTCAATTGGCGATCCAGGAACGCCTGCACTGCGACCTCGTTGGCGGCATTCAAAGTGGCCGGCTGCAATCCGCCGGCGCGCGCCGCCGCCTGCGCCAGGCTCAGGCAACGGAACTTTTCGTAGTCCGGGGCGCGGAAGTCCAACCGGCCGGCCCGGACCAAATCGAGGAATTCTACACCGGAGGAGATTCTCTCGGGCCACGCAAGTGCGTGTGCAATGGGCGTGCGCATGTCGGGCGAGCCGAGTTGCGCGAGCACCGAGCCGTCCAGGTACTCCACCATCGAGTGCACGATGCTCTGGGGATGCACGACGATCTCGACCTGCGCAGGTGGCAGTCCGAACAAAAAACACGCCTCGATGAGCTCCAGGCCCTTGTTCATCAGCGTGGCCGAATCCACCGAGATCTTGCGGCCCATGACCCAATTGGGGTGAGCGCAGGCCGCCTCCGGAGTAACCGTCGTGAGTGCCTCGCGCGGCGTGTCGCGGAAGGGACCGCCGGAGGCTGTCAGCAGGATCTTGCGGACTCCCGGAGCAGGCTCACCCGTGCGCGCCTGCGGCGGCATACATTGAAAAATTGCATTGTGCTCGCTGTCGATGGGCAGCAGCGTCGCACCCGATGAGCGGGCCGCCTGCATCAACAGGGGGCCGGCCATGACGAGCGATTCCTTGTTGGCGAGCAGCAGCCGCTTGCCGGCACGCGCGGCCGCCAGTGTCGAGGGCAGGCCCGCGGCGCCAACAATCGCCGCCATCACATAATCGGTCTCACGCAGCGTGGCGACTTCAATCAGACCAGCGGCGCCGGCGAGAATGCGGGTTTCGGGTACCTGCCCCGCCAATGTCCGTTCGAGCTCGCGAGCCGCATTCTCATCGGCCAGCACTGCGTACGCGGGACGCCAACGCAACACCTGCGCGGCCAGCTTGGCAACATTGCGATTGGCCCCGAGAGCCACCAGCTTGAAGCGGTCCGGATGGCGCGCGAGCACATCGAGTGTGCTCTCGCCGATCGAGCCCGTTGAACCCAGCACCGCGACGCCAATCATGTCGCTACTCCCAGTACGGTTAAACCAAACAGCAGGACGGGCGCAGCGCCGGTCACGCTGTCGATACGGTCCATGACACCACCGTGTCCGGGAAACAGCGTACCGCTGTCCTTCACACCGGCAAACCGTTTCAAGAGGCTTTCAGTCAGGTCACCCACGACGGAAAAGGCAACTGCCGCCAGGCACAGGGGCAGAAAACTGCGCAGCGGCACCGCGAACCACGCACTGCCGGCGATCGCAATCAGCGCGCTCGCCGCAACCCCGCCCAACACCCCTTCCCAGGTTTTGCCCGGTGACACCTCCGGCGCGAGCCTGAGCCGTCCAAAGCGACGGCCGGCGAAGAATGCGCCGATGTCGGCGGCGAATACCAGCAACAACGCAAACAGCATCCACTGCGCCCCGTCCGGCAGGTCGAAACGCAACCGCACCAAGGCCAGCCAGGCGGGCACGAGCGACAGCACTCCCGCAAGTCCCGCCGACCAGGACGCGACGCGCTGCGGCGCGAAAGCTATCCAGGCCAGCGCCAGCAACCACCAACCCACCGCGGCGGCCAGGATGATCTGCCGCCCGTCCGCAGTGCCTGTCACATGCCAGGCCACGGGCATCATGAGAGCGAGAAAGGCGACGTACAGCGACCGGTAGAGGTATCCGGGCAGACGCAGGAACGCGGACCATTCCCAGGCGCCGGCCAGAACCAACACGGTGAGCAGCGCAAGCGTTGCAACCGGCGGCAGGAACAAGACGATCGAGATCAAAACCGCGGCCAGCACGAGAGCGGTGCTGATGCGTTTGCGCAGGCCTTCGTTCACGGTTCGCGGACTTTCATCGCAGCGGCGCCAGCCCGCGCGGGCAACTGCTCCTGCGTCTTGCCGAAGCGCCGCTCGCGACTGGCGAAGAATGCCAGTGCGGCTTCGAAGTCGGCCACGCTGAACTCCGGCCACAGCACGGGACTGAAATGAAGCTCCGCGTAGGCTCCGTGCCACAGCAGAAAGTTGCTGATGCGCTGCTCGCCGCCGGTGCGGATCATCAAGTCCGCATCCGGTACATCGGCCAACTGGGTTGCGGCCGTGAGGCGGGCCTCGTCAATGTCGGCGACACGTAGGGATCCACTTGAGCATTGCCGTGCAAGTTCTTGAGCAGCCTGCACTATATCCCAACGGCCACCATAGCTCATGGCGATCTGCAGCTTCAGGCCGTCATTGGCGGCGGTGCGCTGCTCCGCGGCGGCAATACGCGACTGCAGGCGGACCGACAGCAGCTTGCGGTCACCGATGAAGCGCACCCGCACCCGGTTGGCGTGCAGCTCGTCGATCTCCCGGTCCAAGGAGTCCACGAACAGAGTCATGAGACTGGAGACCTCATCGGGCGGGCGATTCCAGTTCTCGCTCGAGAAGGCAAACAGGGTCAGTGCCTCGATGCCGCGGCGGGCACACTCCTGGATGGCCATTCGGGTGGGCTTGAGCCCCGCCCGATGTCCGGCCGCGCGCGGCACGCCCTGAGTCTTCGCCCAGCGCCCGTTACCATCCATGGTGATCGCGACATGCCGCGGGAGGTTCGTCAAACCTGCATGACCTCTTTTTCCTTCGCGGTCAGCAGCTGCTCGATATCAGCGATGTGCTTGTCAGTCAGCTTCTGGATGTCCGTTTCGGCCTTGCGCTCTTCGTCCTGCGAGATCAGTTTCTCTTTCAACATGTCCTTGATGTCGCTCATGACATCGCGGCGCACGTTGCGAACGGCGACACGCGCCCCTTCGGCGTCCTGGCGCAAAACCTTGGTGATGTCGCGGCGACGCTCTTCCGTCAGCGGCGGCATCGGGATGCGGATCACGGTACCGGCGGTCATCGGCGTGAGACCGAGGTCGGACTTGTAGATGGCCTTCTCGATCGGCTGCACCATGCTCTTTTCCCATGGCGAGACCACGAGGGTGCGACCGTCTTCCACCGCGATGTTGGCCACCTGTGAAAGGGGTGTGTCGTTGCCGTAGTAGTCGACCTTGAGATGTTCGACCAGGCTGGGATGCGCGCGTCCGGTCCGCAGCTTCTTCATGTCGGTCTGGAAGGTCTGTACGCATTTGGCCATGCGTACGGTGGCGTCCTTTTTGAGGTCATCGAGCATATTTGTGCTCCTGGTGCTATTCGAACGTAACGCTGGTCCCGACGTCTTCGCCCTTCACGATACGCGTCAGGTCGCCCGAATTGTTGAGATTGAACACCCGCAAAGGCAAGCGGTTGTCACGGCACATGACAATGGCGGTGGCATCCATCACGTTGAGCTTGTCAGTGAGCACCTTGTCGAAGGTCAATGTCGCATACCGGACGGCGGCCGGATTGCGCACCGGATCGTCGGAATAGACGCCATTCACTTTCGTCGCCTTCAGCAACACGTCGGCGTTGATTTCGATCGCGCGCAACGAAGCTGCCGTGTCTGTAGTAAAGAACGGATTCCCCGTCCCGGCGGCGAAAATGACCACCCGGCCCTTTTCCAGGTGACGGACGGCGCGGCGGCGGATGTAGTCCTCGCACACCTCGTTGATACGGATTGCCGACATCACGCGCGCGTGCATTCCGAGGGCTTCGAGCGCGTCCTGCATGGCGAGGGAATTCATGACAGTGGCGAGCATACCCATGTGGTCTGCGGCCACCCTGTCCATGCCTGCCCGAGCCAGACCCGCGCCCCGGAAGATGTTGCCGCCACCGATGACCACGGCGGTCTGGACACCCATTTGGATGATGTCCTGCAATTCACCGGCGATGCGCTTGAGGATGGCCGGATCCACACCGTAGTCCGCCGCGCCCAGCAGTGCCTCACCGGAGAGTTTGACGAGAATCCTGGAGAAGCGTGGCTTCACTGCGTCATTCATCGGCGTTAAGACCTCAATTGCGGCAAAAGGTGAGTCTTGTTGAAAAAAACCCCGCGCAAGGCGGGGTTTTTGTTGAGAGTCGCCAGCCCCTCAGTGGGTGGCTCCTTTGACCTGCGCCATGACCTCGGCGACAAAATCATCCTGCTTCTTCTCGATACCGGCACCGACCTCGAAACGCTCGTAGGCAACCACTTCGGCCTTGGCGCCTTTCAGCAGCTTCTCGATCGTGACGTCCGGGTCCTTGACGAACGGCTGTCCCAGCAGCGTGATTTCGCCGAGCGACTTGCGCAACCGGCCCTCGACCATCTTGGCGACGATCTCCGGCGGCTTGCCTTCGCCCTGTGCCTGCTCGGTCAGGATCTCGCGCTCCTTCGCCACCACTTCGGCCGGAACATCGGCCATGGTGCGGTACTTGGGATTGCTGGCGGCTACGTGCATGGCCAAATCATGAGCGAGAGTGGCATCGCCACCCTTCACTGCCACAAGCGCACCAATGCGCGTTCCGTGCACATAGGCCCCGAGATTGCCTTCAGAGCTCAGTACCACCGAGCGGCGAACACTGATGTTTTCGCCGATCTTGGCAATGAGCGCACGGCGTCGCTCGTCAACGGTCTCACCGCTGTCGAGCTTGGCCGCCAGCAACGCCTCGAGCGAGGCCGGGCGCGCGGCCAGGGCCTTCGCGGCCACAGCCTGGGAGAAGCCACGGAAGTCCTGCTCGCGGGCGACGAAGTCCGTCTCGCAGTTGATCTCGGCCAGCGCAGCCGTACGGCCGTCCGCCGACTTCTCGACGACCACGACCCCTTCGGCGGCCACGCGGGTGGCCTTCTTGTCCGCCTTGGCCAGGCCCTGCTTGCGCATGAGCTCGGCGGCGGCGTCCAGGTCGCCCTTGGTTTCCACCAGGGCTTTCTTGCATTCCATCATGCCCGCGCCGGTTCGCTCGCGGAGCTGCTTGACCGAGTCAGCCGTAATAGTCATGAAATCACCTTGATCAATCGCGCCCACCGGTCGCGCCACCGCGACCACCTTTACCACCGCGCCGCGCACCGCTGGCAGGGCGACGGTCATTGTTCACCGGGGCGACGGGCGGAATCCCGACCGCGGCCGCAACCACTGCTGCGTCCTCGACGTCCAGATCATCGTCCTCGACATCCACCGGTAGCTCGGTCGTCTCCGCGCCAGGCGTCGGGACGGCCGCATTGGGCCGACGGCGCGCCGGGGCTTTCTTGCGCACATTGGCCGCAGGTCGGGGACGGCCACCACGCGCCTGCTTCTTGCGCGGGTTGCCTGCTTCATCCAGCTCAACAAATTCGTCTTCGCCAACGGCCACCGCCGGCACGGACTCCTTGCCCTCGATCACAGCATCCGCCATGCCCGTGGCATAGAGCTGGATTGCCCGCATGGCATCATCGTTCCCTGGAATGACGTAATCGATGCCATCCGGTGAGCAGTTCGTATCCACGATGGCGACCACCGGGATGCCCAGCTTCTTGGCTTCGTGGATCGCGATCTTCTCGTGACCCACGTCGACCACGAACATGGCATCCGGCAGGGACTCCATGTTCTTGATGCCGCCGAGGCTTCTTTCCAGCTTGTCCATTTCGCGGCGCAACTGCGTCGCTTCCTTCTTGCCGCGCTTGTCGAGCGCGCCCGAGGTGGCAAGCTCGGTAATTTCGGCCAGCCGCTTGATGGATTGGCGGATGGTCTTGAAGTTGGTGAGCATGCCGCCCAGCCAGCGCTGGTTCACGAACGGCTGGCCGGAACGGGCCGCTTCACGCTGCACCGCTTCGCGGGCCGAGCGCTTCGTTCCGACGAACAGCACAGTGCCGCCGTCGCCAATGACGCTCTTCACGAAAGTCGCCGCTTCCGCGTACAGCGGCTGCGTCTTTTCGAGATTGATAATGTGGATTTTGTTGCGTTCGCCAAAGATGAAAGGGGCCATCTTCGGGTTCCAGAAGCGGGTCTGATGTCCAAAATGAACACCCGCCTCCAGCATCTGTCGCATGGACACGCCGGGCATGTTAAGTCTCCTGTTTGGGTTGGGCCTCCGCGCATCCCGAGTAGCCACCCTTGACGTCCGGCCATAAAGGCCTAATTAGATGTCTTGGGCACCCAGCTACCCGGTTCTTCCATCGGAAATCAACCAATGGAGATGCGCGTGTGGGGTTGCGTTGCCAAAAAAGGCCGCGCTTTATAGCATGTCGGCCGAGTCCGAACAATGCCTTACGCGCGCCCAGGAGCGGTATTCGACCTCACTTATGCATGTAACGATCAAAACCCCGGAAGAGCAGGACAAGATGCGCGTGGCCGGACGCCTGGCCGCCCAGGTTCTGGACATGATCGGTGAGCACGTCGTCCCCGGCGTGACCACCGAAGATCTGGACCGCATCTGCCACGATTACATCGTCGAAGTGCAGCGCTCAATCCCCGCGAATCTCAATTATCGCGGGTTTCCCAAGACCATCTGCACGTCGGTGAACCACGTTGTGTGTCACGGGATACCCAACGACAAGCGGCTCAAGGCGGGCGACATCGTCAACATCGATGTGACTGTTATTCGCGATGGTTTCCACGGCGACACCAGCCGGATGTATTTCGTAGGCAAACCGCCCACCCACGCGCAACGCCTGGCCGAGACCTGTTATGAAGCCATGTGGCGCGGAATCGAAACCGTAAAGCCCGGCACACGCCTCGGTGATATCGGGCACGCCATTCAATCCTTTGTCGAAGAACGGAATTATTCCGTGGTGCGCGAATACTGCGGCCACGGCATCGGGCGGGTGTATCACGAGGACCCGCAGGTTCTGCACTACGGCGAGCCCGGCACGGGCTTCGAGCTGAAGCGCGGAATGACCTTCACCGTGGAGCCCATGGTCAATGCGGGTAAACGCCACGTGCGATTATTGCCCGACGGCTGGACCGTTATAACCAAGGACCATTCTCTCTCCGCGCAGTGGGAGCACACGGTGCTCGTTACTGAGACAGGAGTGGAGGTTTTGACCCTCGGAGCGGCCGGAAGGCATTAGAAGGTTCGGTTTCCGGCCCGGCACGGCATAATGGGTCCATGCCGGTCGGAGACATAGACATCCTCGAAGAGCCCCTGCCGCTGCCCACGCGCAGCGCGCCGTGGCCTTTGCTCACGCGCCTGCCGGCACTCCTGGCCGAAGCAAACAGCTCTCCTGCCGCCTATCGCGAGTATCTGCGGCAGGCTCACGAGGAGCTCAAGGCCCGCTTCCTTGCCGAAGATCCCATTGAAGAGCTGGTGCACGCGCGCGCCGCACTCATTGACGTCGTGCTTCGGGAGGCGTGGCGGAGCCAGCATCTGGCCAGTATGGAATCGTGGGCGCTCGTTGCCGTTGGCGGCTACGGGCGTGGCGAGCTGCATCCGTGTTCGGATATCGACATCATGTTGTTGGTACCGGCAACGCCCGACTCCGAGGGTCGTGGACATGTCGAGCGGCTGGTCACGTTCTTTTGGGATATCGGCCTGGAAGTCGGCCACAGCGTCCGAACCGTAGAAGAGTGTGTGCAGGAGAGCACCGATGTAAGCGTCATGACGACGCTGATTGAAGCGCGTCAACTTGCTGGAAACTCCGCCCTCCTCTCCCAAATGCGCGAGGCGCTCTCTCCCGACCATGTCTGGCCGGTGAAGGAGTTCTTCGAAGCGAAGGTGCGCGAGCAGGCGGAACGCCATCTGAAGGCGCACGACACTGCCTACAACCTCGAGCCCAATGTGAAGACGGGGCCGGGCGGACTGCGCGATATTCAAACCATTGCGTGGGTCGCCAAACGGCACTTCGGCTCCGACACGCTCGATGGGCTGGCGACACGCGGATTTCTATCAGTGGCCGAACTGCGCCGCCTCAAGCAGGCGCAGGCCTTTCTGTGGAAGGTGCGATTCGGACTGCATGTGCTGACGGGCAGGCGCGAGGATCGACTGCTCTTCGACCACCAGATTCGGCTCGCCCAGACATTCGGTTACGAGGACGCCTCCTACACCCTCGCGGTCGAGCAGTTCATGCAGCGGTATTACCGCACGGTCATGGACGTCAGCCTGCTCAACGAGTTGTTGTTGCAGTTGTTCCGCGAGGCCATTCTCACCGAAAGCGAGCCGCCGCGGCCGCTCAACGCGCGCTTCCAGGTTCGCAACGGGTCGCTCGAAGCTGTCAGCAGCGATGTGTTTGCACGGACTCCGTCGGCCATCCTCGAATTATTCGTACTGCTGCAACAGAACCCCGACATGAACGGTGTCCGGGCGTCGACCATGCGTGCCGTGGCCCGCAGCCTCTGGCTGATCGACGAGGAATTCCGCCAGAATCCGCGCAACCACCGGCTGTTCCTGGAAATCGTGCGCTCGCCCATCGGTGTGACTCACGAGTTGCGCCGGATGAATACGTACGGCGTGCTGGGTCGCTATATCCCGGCATTCGGCCGAATCGTCGGCCGCATGCAGTACGACCTGTTCCACGCTTACACAGTTGACGCGCATACCCTGTTTGTCGTGAGCAACCTGCGCCGATTCGCGATCCCCCGTTACGACCATGAGCTGCCGGCGGCATCACGCATCATGCAATCGCTGCCACGGACCGAGATCGCGTATCTCGCGGCCCTCTTCCATGACATTGCCAAAGGGCGCGGCGGCGACCACTCGGAGCTGGGTGGCGTCGATGCCGAGGCGTTCTGCCTGGAACAGGGCTTGTCGCGGTATGACGCGCGGTTGGTTGCCTGGCTGGTGCGCAATCACCTCGAGCTGTCCATCACCGCTCAGAAGCAGGACATCGCGGATCCGCAAGTGATCAATGCGTTTGCACGCAAGGTGGGTGACGAGACCCATCTGGATTATTTGTATGTGTTGACTTGTGCGGATGTGCGCGGGACAAATCCGAAGTTGTGGAATTCGTGGAAAGCGTCCTTGTTTCACGACTTCTACGATCGCGTCAAGCGCGCGCTGCGCCGCGGGCTGGAGAGTCCGATCGACCAGGAGCAACTGGTCCGCGAGACCCAGGAAGCCGCTCGACGGCTACTCGTCGACCACGGTGTTTCGGACGAGGATGTCGAGAAGACATGGGCACGGTTCTCCGCCCCTTACTTCCTGCGACACACGCCGGACGAGGCCGCGTGGCACACCCGGTTGTTGGCGGAACGTGAAGCAGGCTCGGATGAGCCGCTGGTAGCCCTGGATCCGCGCGGCGTCCGCGGTACGACTTCGGTGATGATTTTTGCGCGCCCCAGCCGCCACGGATTTGCGCGCACGACAGCGGTTCTCGATCAGTTGGGCCTCAACGTCGTCGACGCGCGGATCACGCCTACCGGCGATGGGTTCAGCCTCGACCTGTATCACGTGCTCGAGGACGACGGTGCGCCGATCACCGACAATGACCGGAAGAACGAAATCGAGCACGCGATCTGGCGCTCGCTGCAGCGGCCGGCCGACACTCCGTTTGCCGTCTCGCGCCGTGCGCCTCGCCAGGCGCGTATGTTCAACACACCGACGCAGATCCAGATCAGTGTCGATGACCGCAACCGCCGCTCGGTAGTGGAGCTCACCGCGGGTGACCGCCCCGGTCTGTTGAGCGACATCGGCAAGGTCCTGGTGGAACAGCATCTGCAGTTGCACGACGCCAAGATCATGACCGTCGGTGAGCGAGCCGAGGACGTGTTCTATATCACCGACTTCGAGCAACGACCGCTGAGCGCTGCAGCCGCTCAAACATTGCGCGAAAGTCTGATGCAGGCGCTCGATCGCCGGCGAGCGGCGTGACGGACCTGAGTTTGTGAACCCGCGGCTCGACCGGCTCCACGCTTATCCATTTGAACGTCTCGCGCGCCTCAAGGCCGGGGTAAGTCCCCCTGCGGGACTTGCGCACATCGCAATGTCAATCGGTGAGCCGCAACACGCGCCACCGCCATTCATACTCGACACATTACGCGACAACCTGCATCGGCTAGGCAGCTATCCCTCGACAGCCGGCCTCCCGGAGCTACGAGGCGCCGCCGCCCGCTGGCTCGAGCGGCGGTTCAAGTTGGCAGCCGGGACCGTCAATGCGGACAGCATGGTGTTGCCCGTCAACGGTACGCGCGAGGCGTTGTTTGCTTTTGTGCAGGCGGTGGTGGACACGGGCAAGGCGCCCGTGGTCGCAATGCCAAACCCGTTCTATCAAATCTATGAGGGAGCTGCGCTGTTGGCGGGTGCCGAGCCCCATTTTTTGAATACAGAGACTTCGACGGGGTACACACCCGACCTGGACGCAGTGGCCGAGTCGGTCTGGCGCAGATGTCAGGTTCTGTTCCTGTGCAGCCCCGGCAATCCGAGCGGAGCGGTTCTGTCGCTCGAGTTCCTTCGCCACGCAATACGTCTGGCAGATCGTTATGACTTCCTCATAGCAGCAGACGAGTGTTACACCGAAATCTACACCGACGATTCATCGCCACCTCCGGGGCTGCTGCAAGCCGCGGTCGCCGCAGGCCACGGTAACTTCGAGCGTTGCATGGTGTTCCATAGTCTTTCCAAGCGTTCCAGCGTCCCAGGCCTGCGGTCCGGCTTCGTCGCTGGCGATCCTGGGGTGATGTCCCGCTTCCTGCTGTATCGCACCTACCATGGCTGCGCGATGGCGGTTCCCACTCAACTCGCAAGTGCCGCAGCCTGGAATGATGATGAGCATGCGGCTACGAACCGGGGCCTGTACCAGCAGAAGTTCGATAAGGTGATTCCAATCCTGTCGGACGTACTCAACAACGAGCGCCCCGAAGGCGGCTTTTATTTGTGGACGGACGTTCGCGGCGACGACGAGCGCTTCGTCCGGGATCTTTTTGCTACGCAGAACATCACCGTGCTGCCCGGTAGTTACCTCGCGCGAGCGCATGCAGGCGTCAATCCTGGAACCGGCCGGGTCCGCATATCCCTGGTACCGGGCATCCAGCAGTGCGTCGAGGCTGCCGAGCGGATTCGAAACTTTGTGAAAGGACGTTGAGACCCATGGCCGACATTGAAAAACTCCAGTCCCTCATCAACGCCGCATTCGAACGCCGGGCCGAGCTGACGCCGCGCAACGTGCCAGCGGACCTCGGATCGGCAATCGATGACTGCATCGCGTTGCTCGACAGCGGAACCGCGCGTGTTGCGGAGCCGAAGGACGGACGATGGGTGGTCAACGAGTGGCTCAAGAAAGCCGTACTGCTCTACTTCCGAACCCACGACAACGTGGTCATGGACGCGGGATACACGCGCTTCTATGACAAGGTGCCACTCAAATACACCCAGGCCACAGAAGAAGAACTGAGAGCGGGTGCAGCACGGGTGGTGCCTCACGCGATCGTTCGCAAAGGGTCGTACATCGCGCCGAACGCCGTCTTGATGCCCAGCTATGTCAACATCGGGGCGTACGTCGGTTCAGGGACGATGGTCGACACTTGGGCGACCGTAGGCTCTTGCGCCCAGATTGGGCGCAACGTGCACCTCTCGGGCGGTGTCGGCATTGGCGGCGTGCTCGAGCCCCTTCAGGCGAGTCCCACCATCATCGAGGACGACTGCTTCATTGGCGCCCGCTCTGAAATCGTAGAAGGAGTGGTTGTCGAAGCGGGCTCGGTGATCTCCATGGGCGTGTTCATTGGACAGAGCACGCGAATCTATGACCGGACCACCGGTCAGATCCTGCAAGGACGCGTCCCCGCCGGGTCGGTCGTCGTCGCCGGAACGCTCCCCTCCCGTGATGGTAAGTACGGGTTGTACTGCGCCGTGATCGTAAAGCGGGTCGACGCACAGACCCGCTCCAAGACCTCCCTCAACGAGCTGCTGCGCACGACCGACTGATGCGTAGCCGCAACAACTGCGTGTGATACCTGTCGCGTTTTAGCTCGGCAGTAACCAAAATGTAACCTCCGGCATACTGACTTTTCAGGCCGGCCCCCTTAGGATTCCGCTCCGATTGCGTCCATATGAGATATATGTGGTGCGCTGTCATTCTATTGTCATACGCAATTCGTAGCCTTCACATCGCGTTAAGACGTGTTGTTTGCCACAGGCGACAACTGAAAAAGAGGCAGATGCCCATCAACGCAATCGGGACGTGCGGCTTTTCGCGCGTCCAATGTCATTCAGGAGCATAGAAAATGCGAAAGCAGATCCTCACGGTAGCCATTGTGACGAGTTGCGCCGGAACCACGGCTGCCGTGGCGGCTGACATCGGCGCCAATACCACTGTCGGTGGCCAGGCGTTTGCGGACTTCAGTCATATCTCGTTGCAGAACGAGAATGCAGCGGGACAGAAGATCGACTCCGGTGCGAACGGCACGGGCTTCGACATCAAGCGGTTCTATTTGATTGCCGACCACAAGTTCAGCGATGTCTGGTCGGCGGACATCACCCTCGATGCGCAATACAGCACGGCGAGCACGACCACGGTCACGACTCCGACCGGCACCGCGACGGCACTCACCAATCAGAATTCCAGTGGTGGCGTGACCGAAGTGATGGTCAAGAAGCTGTACCTGGAAGGTAAGTTCTCGGACGCGTTCGTCTTGCACGTGGGTGCGTACACCTCTCCCTGGGCCCCGTTTGTCGAAAGTCTCTATGGGTACCGCTACATTGAGAAGACTGCGAACGATCGCCTGGGTTTTGCTCAGACCGCCGACTGGGGCCTGAACGCAACTGGCAAATTCGGCCCGAACGGCATGCTCGGGTACTCCTTCTCCGTCGTGAACGGCGGCGGCTACAAGAACCCGTCGCGCAGCAAGTCACCCGACTATGAAGGCCGCATCTCGGTGGTGCCGGTTAAGTGGTTGACGGTGGGCGCGGGCTTCTACGCCGGCCACCTGGGCCAGGTGAATGCGACGAACCAGGATTTCGCCCAGCACACGGCTACACGTTATAACGCTGTTGTTGGAGTGAACGTCTCCGGCGTCCGTGCTGGCATCGAGTACTTCACCGCCAAGAACTACAAGACGGTCAACAGCCTCGCCGCTTCCGTGTACGGCACGTCCTCGGTCGTCGCCTCGAGCGCTACAACCGTACCGGTCTCCGACAAAGCGGACGGCGAGTCGGCTTTCGTCTCGTATGCGTTCAACTCCCAGTACTCGGTGTTTGCCCGCTATGACCATGCGAAGCTGAGCAAGGACGTTGCACCGAACCTGAAGGACGATTACTTCAACATCGGCGCGTCCTACAAGCCGATCAAGCCGCTCGACCTGGCTATCGTGTACAAGAACGAGAAGGTTGAGAACGGGACCAACACGATCAGCGGCGGAAACGCCAACGGTTCGTACACCATCGGTGGCGCGAACGGTACGCGCGATGGTCACTTCGACGAAGTGGGCTTCTACGCCCAGTGGTCCTGGTAAGTCCCAGGCTGGTAAATTCTAGATAGGCCGAAGATGTCAGGGTTCGCGTTGCGCGGACCCTGACATCGCCGTATCCGGCAAGGGCTGCGAGTCGCCGCCGATGCTCTGGACCTGGCGCGCAAGATTGCGCGCGTGGTCGCCAATTCTTTCCAATGATTTGAGCGCAAAGGCCGCTTCCAGGGCAATGCTGACCTGGCGCGGATCCTCCATGGCGCGAGTCATCAATCGCCGCAGACCGGCGGCATACTCATCGTCCAACTCCTGGTCGCGGGCGATGACTTCGAGCGCCAGCGCGACGTCCAGCCGATCAAAGGCCTCGAGAGCCGAACGCATCAGGCTGACGGCGAGCTGCCCGATATGGCGTACATCGCGCGAGGTGCCCGGCCCTGGTCGGCCCCCTTGCGCAACCACGGTTCGTGCGATCTTTTTGGCTTCGTCGCCGGCGCGTTCCAGCTCTGCGACGGCTTTGGACATTGCAATGATTGCGCGCAAGTCACCTGCTACCGGCTGACGACGGGCAATGAGCGTGAGCTGCTCTTCGTTCAGGCGCGCGTTGTATTCGTTGACTTCACGCTCGCGTTCCAACACGTGCTCGGCAGGCTTCACCTGCCAGTCGGTGTACGCGGCGGCGGCCTCGCGAACCTGGTCCAACACCAGCCCGCCCATCTCGACCACGCGTATGTGGAACGCCGCCAGTGCGCCATCAAACGCTCTGCTGATATGGCCTTCGAGCATCAGCCAAAGCGACCGGTAATGTAATCCTCAGTCAGACGATGACGCGGGTTGGTGAAGACGCGGTCCGTCTCCCCTACTTCGATCAGCTCACCCATGTGGAAGTAGGCCGTGCGCTGTGAAACGCGTGCCGCCTGTTGCATGGAATGGGTGACGATCACAATGGCATAACTTTCCCGCAGCACCTCGATGAGGTCCTCGACACGTGCGGTGGCAATCGGATCGAGCGCTGAGCAGGGCTCGTCCATCAGGATCACTTCGGGCTGAATGGCGATCGCCCGCGCAATACACAGGCGCTGCTGCTGACCGCCCGACAATCCCGTCCCCGGCCGGTTGAGCCGGTCCTTCACTTCATCCCACAAGCCGGCACGTTGCAGGCTCGAGCAGACGATGTCGTCGAGATCCGCGCGGCTGCGTGTGGTGCCGTGAATCCGCGGACCGTAGGCCACGTTGTCATAGATGGATTTCGGAAACGGGTTCGGCTTCTGGAACACCATGCCGACCCGGGCCCGCAGCTGCACGACATCCTGGGTCTTTTCCTGGATGTCCGAGCCGTCGAGCTTGATCGAGCCGGTCACCCGCGTGCCCGCAATCGTGTCGTTCATGCGGTTCAGACAGCGCAGGAAGGTGGACTTGCCGCAACCGGACGGTCCGATCATGGCCAACACCTGCTTGCGGCCCACGTCAATGTTGACGTTCTTGAGCGCATGCTTGCTGCCGTAAAAGACGTTCACATCGCGGCACGAGAAGACCGCGTCGTCCACCGCAAACTGGCCGACCGTCCGGTCGCCTGATTTGTGCTCGAGCGAAGTCGGAGCATGCACGCGGCCGCTGGGCTTGAGATTGAGCCCGCCTTCTCCCAGGCGTCGTCGACCTGAATCGTCAGACGTACCTGCTGCGGCCACTGGTTGTCGCTCCTGAACTATCTGGTTGGCACCGTCATTCATCTTTCCACCTAAGTGAGACCCTTCGGGTCTCACCCAAACCTACCGGTAACATAGTCATCGGTCTTGCGGTCCTTCGGTGCGGTAAACATCTGCTCCGTAGGCCCAATCTCCACGAGTTCGCCCATGTACATGAAGGCCGTGACGTTCGAAACGCGCGCGGCCTGCTGTAGGTTGTGGGTGACCACAGCCAGGCAATATTTTTCGCGAAGACTCTGCAGCGTTTCTTCGACCCTCAGAGTTGAGATGGGGTCGAGTGCTGCCGTCGGCTCATCGAGAAGCACGACTTCCGGTTCTAGTGCGATTGTACGCGCAATGCACAGTCGCTGCTGCTGGCCCCCGGAAAGGCCACGACCGTCCTCGTGTAACTTGTCCTTAACCTCATCCCACATCGCGGCGTCACGTAGTGCCACCTCAACGCGGCCTATGAGCTCCGCGCGCGGAATCCGCCTCGCCAGCCGCAATCCGAACGCCACGTTGTCGAAGATCGACATGGGAAATGGGGTCGCTTTCTGGAAAACCATCCCCACCCGGAAGCGCAGACTGGATAGATCCACAGTCGGCGCCAGGATGTTCTCCCCGTCCAGCAGTACTTCGCCAGTGGCCCTGTGGCCCGGATAGAGGGCATACATGCGATTGAAGACGCGCAGCAGGGTGGACTTGCCGCAGCCGGACGGACCGATGAACGCGGTTATGCTGCGGTCAGGGAGCGTCAGGTTGATGTCCTTCAGCGCCCTGCTCTGACCGTAAAAGAAATCAAGGTGCTTGACTTCGAATTTGGGAGGCCGTGTGGCCTCGACCGGCGGCGCGGCACGCTCGCTGCGAACGGCATTCATCGCTGCTTACCCCCGCCTGGATTCATCGCAGACACCGCCACGCGAGCCGAAATGCTCAGTATCAGGATCGCGAGGGTTATCAGCAGCGCGCCGGACCAGGCCAACTGCTGCCAGTTTTTGTAGGGGCTGAGCGCGAACTGGAAGATGACCACGGGCAGGTTTGCCATGGGTGCGCGCAGATTGGTGCTCCAGAACTGGTTGTTGAGTGCCGTGAACAGCAGCGGCGCGGTTTCGCCGCTGATGCGTGCAACGGCCAGCAACAGGCCGGTGACGATGCCGCTGCGGGCGGCCGGATAGATGATGCTCGTGATGGTGCGCCAGTGATACGCGCCCATTGCAGTGGATGCGTCCTTCATTCCCTGCGGCACCAGATTCAACATGTCCTCGGTTGTTCTGACAGTGACGGGAATGGCGATGACGGCCAGCGCGACTCCGCCGGCGAGCGCCGAGAAGTGTCCCATGCGCACCACCAGCAGCTCGTAGACGAACAGACCGATGATGATGGAGGGCGCACTCAACAACACGTCGTTGACGAACCGGATCACGGCGGCGAGCCTGGAGCCGCGCCCGTATTCTGCGAGATAGGTTCCGGCGAGCATGCCGATGGGGGCGCCGATGAAAATGCCGATCAGTGTCATGACGACACTGCCGTAGATGGCGTTGAGAATTCCGCCGCTGCCGCCCGGCGGGGGCGTGTTTTGAGTGAACAGCGCCACGGACATTCCGGCGATGCCGCTGGAGATCAACGTCCAGAGAATCGCACCGAGACAGAACAGGCCGATGGCGGTGGCGAGCCCCGACAAACACAGGGCGATGCCGTTGGTGATCTTACGCAGGGTGCGCCGGTTCATGTTCTATACCGAGGAGAGTGCGCGCCGGTCGAGACGCAACAACATGAAACGCGCCGCCGCGATGACCGTGAAGGTGATGAGAAACAACAATGCACCGAGCGCCACGAGCGAGGAGGTATACAGATCGCCGACAGCCTCGGTGAATTCGTTGGCAATCGATGCCGAAATCGTAGTACCCGGCGCCAGCAACGAGGGGCTGATCCGATGGGCGTTGCCGATTACGAAGGTGACCGCCATGGTTTCACCCAGCGCGCGTCCCAGACCCAACATGATGCCGCCGACTATGCCGGTCCGCGAGTACGGCACGACCACCTTCCAGATGACTTCCCAGGTGGTGGCGCCGAGTCCGTAGCCGGACTCCTTCAAAACATCGGGCACGGTCTCGAACACGTCGCGCATGACAGCCGAGATGAACGGCAGAACCATGATCGCCAGCACCATGGAGGCGGTCAGCACACCGATGCCGAACGGCGGCCCCTGGAACAGCTTGCCGAACAGGGGCAAGGGTCCGAGCCACTCAATGAGCCAGGGCTGCACGTGACGCTGCAGAATCGGCGCCAGTACAAACAGACCCCAGATGCCGAAAATGATGCTGGGCACCGCTGCCAGCAACTCCACCGCCACTCCCACGGGCCGCTTGAGCCAGGAGGGTGACAGCTCGGTGAGGAAGATGGCGATGCCGAAGCTGATGGGAATGGCGATGACCATGGCGAGCAACGAGGTCACCAGCGTTCCGTACACGGGCGCAAGCGCCCCGTACTCGTCGGTAACCGGATTCCAGATCTCGCGGGTCAGGAAGGAAAGCTTGAAGTGGGCGAAGGCGGGCCAGGAGCCGTGCAGCAGCGACAGCGCGACACCTCCCAGCAACGTGAGCACCAGCAAGGCGGCAACCAGCGTCGCGCCGCGAAACAGGCTTTCCCTGAATCGCTGCCGGCCAGCGTGTTTTGAATCATACGTAACGGCGGCGGTGTTCATGATCTCCATCGATTGGCGCCGAAGCTGCGCGCGGGTCGTTCATGTGCGGACGGCCGCTCCCTTTTAAGGAAGCGGCCGCCCTCATTCAACCCCGCGTTATCGCGAGACTCGACTTCGAGCTACTTGGACGCAATGGCCGGGACACCCTTGATGTCGGATTTCCAGGTGGCACGCACCTGCTTGATCAGGCTCTCGGGCAGCGGCACGTAGTCCAGCTCCGAGGCCATCTTGCCGCCATTCTTGTAGGCCCAGTCGAAGAACTTGAGGGCCTCGGTCGTCTCAGCCGGATTGGGCGGAGTGCCGTAGAGGAGAATGAAGCTCGCACCGGTGATGGGCCAGCTCGCAGCACCCGCCTGGTCCGTCAGGATCAGGTAGTAGCCGGGAGCCTTGGACCAGTCGGCATTGGCAGCCGCGGCCTGGAAGGACTCGGCATTGGGCGCAACCGCCTTGCCGCCTTTGTTGATGAGAAGGGCATACGCCATGCTGTTTTGCTTCGCGAATGCATACTCGACATAGCCGATGGCGCCGTCAGTCTGGGTAGTCATGTTGGCCACGCCTTCGTTGCCCTTGGCGCCGATTCCGACCGGCCACTGCACCGAGGCGTTGGCACCGATCGTCTCCTTGAACTTCGGCAGCGACTTGGACAGGTAGTCCGTGAACAGGAAGTTGGTTCCCGAGCCGTCCGAGCGATATACCGGGGCAATGGCCGTGTCCGGCAGAGTCGCCTTCGGGTTGAGCTTCTTGATCTTCGCATCGTTCCACTTGGTGATCTCACCCAGGTAGATGCTGGCGATCGTGGCGCCATCGAGCGTAAGTTGTCCGCCCTTGATGCCCTTGACGTTCACCACCGGCACGACACCGCCGATGATCATGGGGAACTGCACCAGCCCCGACTCCTGCAGCTCTTTCGGCTCCAACGGCTTGTCGGAGGCACCGAAGGTGACGGTCTTGGCCTTGATCTGCTTGATGCCACCGCCCGAGCCGATGGACTGATAGTTGAGACCCACGCCGGTCTGGGTCTTGTAGGCATCCGCCCACTTCGAATACACCGGGTACGGGAAGGTTGCGCCGGCTCCCGAGATGTCCGTCGCCTGCGCGGCTACGGCGAACGACATCGCCGCGGCTGCCAGCACTCCTCTTACGCTCAATAGTTTCATTGATCGACTCCTCCTCAATTTATGGGCTTCTTCTGGCGAGCATCTCGCACCGCAGGGGCGCATTACATGACCGGAATGTGACGCTTTGATGACAGGCCGGGCCGGGGCCGGAACGGAGCCAATAAACGGCTTGCCGCGGGACGGTGCTGGCCGTATAAACGCGGCCGCGAACCCTCCCCTTTGCAGTGCCCCAAGGACGCGCCCGCCCACATGTCACAAACGCTTGATTTGACTCGGGATTTGATGGCACGGCGCTCCGTGACGCCGGCCGATGAGGGATGCCAGGAGGTCATGATGGCCCGGCTGGCGGCGGCGGGGTTCCAGATCGAGCCGCTGCGCTATGGCAGTGTCGCGAACTTCTGGGCCAGGCGAGGCTCGGGCGGTCCGGTGTTCTGCTTCGCTGGTCATACCGACGTGGTTCCGACGGGCCCCCTGGAAGAATGGAAGACCGACCCTTTCGTTCCCAGCGTCCGCGATGGCGTCCTGTATGGCCGAGGTGCCGCTGACATGAAAAGCGGCCTTGCGGCCATGGTAACGGCTGCGGAAGAGTTTGTGGCGGCGCATCCTGCCCATAAGGGATCGATCGCGTTTCTGATTACCAGCGACGAGGAAGGGCCCTCTGTCGATGGAACCAAGCGGGTTGTCGAAACGCTCTCGGCACGCAAGGAACGCATCGACTGGTGTGTGGTAGGCGAGCCCTCGAGCGAGACGCGCATCGGTGACACCATCAAGGTGGGACGTCGCGGCTCATTCAGCGGGAGGCTGACCGTGCACGGTGTCCAAGGACATGTCGCCTATCCGCAGCTGGCCGAGAATCCGGTCCATACCCTTGCGCCCGCGTTGGCCGAGCTGACCAGCCGGGTTTGGGACGAGGGTACGGAGCACTTTCAACCCACAACATTCCAGGTTTCCAACTTGAATGCCGGTACGGGTGCGCCCAACGTCATCCCAGGCGAGCTCAAGGCGCGCTTCAACCTCCGCTATTCGCCGGTACAGACCCAGGAGCGGCTAAAGGAGACGGTGGAAGGGATTCTGCGCAAGCACGGCGTACGTTTCACCATCGAGTGGTACGTGTCGGGCGAGCCGTTCTATACGCCGCCAGGCGCGCTATCGGATGCGGTCGGTTCGGCTATTCAGCAGGTCACGGGGTCGCGGCCCAAGCTGTCAACGGGCGGCGGCACTTCCGACGGGAGATTCATTGCGCCGTTGGGTGCCCAGGTGGTGGAGCTCGGCGTGGTGAATGCGACCATTCACAAGGTGAACGAGTCGGTCCGCGTGGAGGAGATCGATCAGCTCCACCGCATGTACTTCAACGTGCTGCGGAATTTGCTGACCTAGCAGAGGACTTGCGCACACGGGTGTTGGTGGAAACGCCCACGAACCCAAGAATCGCAGCGCTGATCAGCACCCATGCCGGCATCGCAAGGCCGAGGAACTTCCAGTTGACCTGGCTGCACTCACCGCTACCAGTCAACACCTTGCGAATTACCTCTGTGACAGGGGTGAACTGCAAGAGCACGTCGAGCGGCGCGCCGCACGCCGGAATCGTACCCGGCGGCAAACTCTGAACATAAAGGTGCCGGATAGCGACGCCGATCGTGGTTAGTGACGCCACCCCCAGCAACACCGCGTAGACAGGAGCGCCCCACCCTCGCGGGTTGTGAAGTCCGGCAACCAGGAAAACCACGCCCAAGGCTGCAATCCCAATTCGCTGGAAAATGCACAGCGGACACGGCTCGAGGCCTAGTTCGTACTGCGTGTAGTACGCGTACCCTAGAAGCGCAACGCAGGCTATGAAGCCTGCGAAATTGATGAGACGGCGATTTGTCGACACGCTGCGATCGTACTGGACCGAAGACGTTATCGCATCATGAACTTACGGGCTTCGTGCTTCCCATCGCGCCCGGGCGCTGCTCTCGAAGCTCGCGCTCCACGTCTTCCAACGACGTGTGACGAATGTCCTTTCCATAGACCATGTAGATAACGTATTCGCTGATGTTCTTGGCGTGGTCGCCAATCCTCTCCAGCGCCCGGACCACCCACATTACGTCGAGGGCGCGGCGAATGGTCCGCGGGTCCTCCATCATGAAGGTGATGCCCTGCCGTTGGATCGCTTCGTATTCCTCGTCGACCAGTCGATCCTGGCGCGCTACTCGCAAAGCCGCCTCGACATCCATTCGCGCGAACGCATCCAACGCGTCATGGACCATGTCTGAAACTACGCGACCAAGGTGCTTGATCTCGCGGTACTTGTCGGCAGGACGTTCCATCGTCGCAAGACGCGAAGCGATGTAGCCGATCTTTTCGCCCTCATCGCCTATACGCTCGAGATCGGTGATGGTCTTGATGATTGCTACAATCACGCGCAAATCGCCGGCCGCCGGTGCGCGCGTCGCCAGGATGCGGCTGCATTCTTCGTCGATGGAGACTTCCATGTTGTTGACCTGGTAGTCATCCATGGCCACCGATTCGCCCAGAGTGCTGTCGCCCTCAATGAGCGCGGTAATGGCCTTGTGAAGCTGCTGCTCCACGAAGCCGCCCATGCCCAGCACTTTACTGCGTACCCGCTCCAGGTCTTCATTGAAGCGGCGCGAGATGTGGTGACTGAGATCCGCGGTTTCCATCAGTTGGCGTCCCCGGCGCTGGGTTGGCTGCGAGCGCCATTACGGCCGATCATAGCGGAACCAGGCGCAGACAGGGCTGCTCGTGCGGCGGCGGGAATCGGCTCGAGCCCATCGAGGAACTGCTCGGTGGCCGCCTCCCACGTGAATGCCTTGGCACGCTCGGCACACATCTGCCGGTTCAGCAACAAGGCAGAACGTATAGCAGCCGCGAGGTCATCATTCAGGACGCCCGTCACACCCGGCTCGATCACATCAATGGGGCCAGGCACGGGAAACGCCGCGACCGGCACGCCGCAGGCCAAAGCCTCGATCATGGCCAACCCGAACGTATCCGTCAGGCTGGGAAATACGAAGACGTCGGCAGCGCTCAACACCGCCGCCAGCTCGTCACCGAAGCGGTAGCCGATGAACAGGGCTTCCCGATGGCGCTCGCTGAGCGCGGCCCGCGCCGGACCATTGCCAATGACCAACTTGGTCCCGGGCAGATCCAGCTTCAGGAAGGCATCAATGTTCTTCTCAACCGCCACACGCCCCATGTAGGCCATGATGGGTCTCGGTAGACCCGCCAGCTCGGCCGGCAGCGTGTCATTCAATGGGCGGAACAGCTCCAGGTTCACTCCTCGCTGCCACTGATGAAGGCGCGGGAAACCTCTGGACGAGAGCTGGGTGCGCAGACTGTTGCTGCTGACAAAAGTCCTTGCGGCCGCACCGTGAAATCGCCGCAACCAGGCATAGCTGACGCTGATCGGAATCGGCCAGCGCGCGCTCAGATATTCAGGGTAGCGAGTGTGGTACGACGTTGTGAACGGCATTTTGTGCCGCCGGCAATAACGGCGCATGGAAACGCCGATGGGCCCCTCGGTCGCGATATGAACGGCGTGGGGACGGAAGGACTTCATCTCGCGCGCAATATGGAAGCCGGGCGCGATGGCGAGACGAATTTCGGGATAACTAGGGGCCGGAATGCTGGCCAGGCCTTGCGGGGAGATCACGCGGACTTCGTGGCCCAATTTCTCGAGCTGCCCGATCGTCGCCTTCAGCGTGGTCACGACACCGTTGGTTTGAGGCTCCCAGGCATCGGTGGCAATAATGATCTTCAAGCGACATCCGGAACCAGCTGCGTCGTCGTGCGGCGCGCCGGATACCGACCATTTGGCCACCGCAGCAACTGCAGCTCGCCGTCCAGAGTTTCGATCAGAGCTGAACAGGATTCGACCCAGTCCCCAGTATTGCAGTACACAGTACCATCGATGTGGCGCAAGTTGGCACGGTGTATGTGGCCACAGACAATTCCGTCGTAGCCCTCGGACCGCGCGTGACTCGTCGCCACCTCCTCGAAGCGCTCAATGTACCTGAGGCTGGTCCCGATGCCGAGCTTGAGTCGCTCAACCAGCGGCCAGTACGGCTTGCCCAACCGGCTACGCGTGTTGTTCACCGCGTGATTCAGCGCTACCACGACGTAGTAAAGGGCATCGCCCAAGCGCGTCAGCCATGGAGCGCAAGTGACGATCCCGTCGAACCGGTCGCCGTGCAAGACGAGCAATCGCTGCCCGCGTGAGGTCCGGTGGACCCACTCACGGTGCACTTCCAGTTGACCGTTGAGTACCTCAGCAAACATCGCAAGGCTGGCGTCGTGATTGCCGGGTATGTAGATGAGCCGCGCGCCGGAGCGGCGCTTTGCGAGCAAGGAGCGCACGACGTTGGTGTGATCAGGCGCCCAGAAAAAGCGCTCACCCATGCTCAACGCGTCAATGATGTCACCGACCAGCACAATGCGATCGGCTTCGATGCCCTGGAGGAACTCGACCAACTCACGCGCGCGGGCGTGTTTGTAACCGAGATGGATATCCGACAGGAACAGCGTGCGAACTTTGACGGGTCGTGGTTGGCCGGTCGGCATCCACCAAGGTTCTTAAAACGGTGTGTCGTCCAGATGACAGGCTGGCGAAGAATTTCTTACTTTGTGGCCAGCAGTAACAGGGGCTTGGAGCGATTTCTTAAACTTCTGCCGCTTGGGGGACGCGCGCGAGCTGCACACGGCTCAGCGGGAAATGACAGATGAACTTGCTGCCGCTGCCGAGTGTGCTTTGGATCTCGAGCTCGGCTCCGTGGCGCTGCAACACGTGTTTGACGATAGCGAGACCGAGGCCTGAGCCCCCGGTGGAGCGCGAACGACCTGCATCCACTCGATAAAAGCGCTCTGTCAGACGCGGAATGTGTTCGGGAGGAACGCCCATGCCAGTATCAGTCACTGCAAAGTGACCGCCTTCGTCGTCAACCCACCAGCGCATCTCGATCGAACCTTCCGCGGGTGTGTATTTCGCAGCGTTGTCGACCAGGTTGGAGAACGCTGAGTGTATTTCAGGCTCGTCACCCAATAGCTGCGCGTCTGAATCTACCCGGATACGGATGTCTTTCGGGTGGACCGGTCGCGCGACAATGTCCTTACGGAGCATGGAAAGCAGCGCCGGAATGTCGATGGGCTCGCCACCGAGCATCTCGTCCGTCTCTTCGAGACGAGAAAGCTCCAGAAGATCGCGAATGATGGCTGTCATGCGCTCAGCCTGGCGGCGCATCTCGGTGACCGGTCCCTGAAGATCACGGTCGAGGGCCGGGTCCTGACTCAGTGTTTCCAGGTAACCCGAGATCACAGTCAGCGGCGAGCGCAACTCGTGCGATGCATTGGCCACGAAGTCCTTTCGCATGGCCTCCAGACGCATCTGTCGCGAAACATCGCTGACGAGCAGCAACTGCTGCCCCTCACCGTAAGGCACCATCTGCAGCGACAGGTAGCAGTCCTCGCCCGTGGTGGTGCGGATGACTATGGGGCTCGCGAAGTCGCCTATCTCCAGATAGCGCGCAAACTGGGGCGAGCGCAGCAAGTTTTCGATTCGCAGGCCCAGATCGGCCGTCCGGCGCAGATCCAACAAACGCGAGGCCATCCGGTTGAACCAGACAATCTCGCGCTGCGCGTTGAGGATCACGACACCGTTGGGGAGTGCGGCCGTCGAACGCTGGAGCTGCCGCATGAGCTGCACGAAGCGTTGTTTATGGAAACGCTTGCGCCGGTGCAGACGCACGATCTGGGCAATGATCTCGCCGAAAACGCCGCCGACATCCGGTGGGTCAGCGAAGCTGCGGTGTCGCAACCACCATTCGAGACGGAACAGGTTGGAGAGTTGCCAGCCCAGGTGCAGAGCGAGCGCGACTCCGAGGCCGACCCACTCGTTGCCGAGCAGCCAACCCAGAAGGAGGCCGATCAGCACCGTCGCGAGCATCCGACCCGCTGCGAACCACCACGCCTGTGTCGCTGGTTGCATGGAAGAAACTAAACCGTCCCGCCTGTCCGGCATCCAGACCTGCCTGCCTCGCGAGGCAGGGCGCTAGGAGCCTGGCTGACTGATGATCGCCGTAGCGAGGCCGTCCCACAGCGAGCCTGCGCGGCCCGGCAGATTTTCACGATCGTTTCGCGCGCATAGTGCGCACTATGTAAGCGAAAGGATCGCAAAAATATGCCGCTGTGGGGCGGCCGCAGTAGGCGAGCATCAGTCAGGCAGGCTCCTACACGGTCCGCGCTGAAAAACGATATCCAGATCCTCGCACCGTCTGTACGAACCGATCGTACCCGAATTCTTCGAGCGCCTTGCGCAGACGTCGAATGTGGACGTCGATGGTGCGCTCCTCGACATAAACGTTGCCACCCCAGATGCGGTCAAGAAGCTGATCTCGCGTATACACACGCTCCGGGTGAGTCATGAAGAACTCGAGCATGCGGTATTCGGTCGGACCCAGCGGTACGGTGCGGTCAGCAACCATGACCCGGTGGCTCGCCTGGTCGAGGGCCAGGCCTTCGAACTCGATCAACTCATCGGCGCCATTGCCGGTGGCCCGCCGCAGCACGGCATTGATGCGGGCCAGCAACTCACGCGGTGAGAAAGGTTTGGTTACATAGTCATCCGCCCCGCCCTCGAGACCCGCGACCTTGTCGCCCTCTTCGGCCCTGGCGGTGAGCATGATGATGGGCAACTCGCGGGTTTCGCGGTCCCGTTTCAGGGCACGCGTGAGCTCCAGCCCACTCATGTCTGGGAGCATCCAATCAATGAGCACCAGGTCGGGGCGCTGGTCCGCCAGGGCGGCACGCGCCGCGCGGCAATCCTCAGCCTCCCGGACTTCGAAGCCGGCTCGCTTCAACCCGAACGCGATCATTTCGCGGATCGGGCGCTCATCCTCGACGATCAGAACCTGTTTTGCGGGCATGGGAACCAGATAGTGGGGCGCGGGTATTACAGATGCAGCATGTTGCAGATTCATGACAAGAACGCTAGTCCTTGATCTTTCAATGCAATTTTCATGAACTCTTGGGTCTGGCAACGTCGTCCCGCACGTAGATGGGGACGGCCTCCTCGGCAGGAACGACCCGACCTGCGCGCACCTCTGTCACCGCCAAGGCTGCAATTTCGCGCGCTCCCGGCAGTATGTTGTCATCTATGTTGGTGAGTAGCTGACCTAGTCTCTCTGTGAGTTCCGCGTAAGCACGGAAGCCCCGACCCGCCGCAGTGACCGGCGTTCCGGCCCACTCTGCCGGAAGGTTTACTTGCGAACATTTGCTTACACGTTCGATTCCTACGGGCTCCATCAGGTCGTCGTTGGGGCGCCGTTGGAAACATGCCCAATACACTTCTTGCATACGGGCGTCGTTGCACACTAGGAGCCGGTGCGTGGCGGCGGCGTCCGCGCCAGCGTGGCCCGCTGTGGCGATGGCGAGGGCTCGCTGTGCGACGGCGCGGAGGTCGGAAATCGGGACGACCGGGAGGCCTGCGCCGAAGGCCAGGCCTTGCGTCACGCTCGCGGCCAAGCGAACGCCTGTAAACGAGCCGGGGCCGCGGCCGAAGGCAACGGCATCCAAATCGCCTAGCTTGGTAGACGACTGGGCGAGCAGTTCATCGACCATCGTCAGAATTAGCTCGGCGTGGCCGCGCTCGACCTCAACCTCACGCTGAAGAACGTTACCGTCAATCCATAACGCCGCCGAGCAGTTCTCGGTTGCCGTGTCGATAGCGAGGATCTTCAACCGACGACTCGTTCCGCAGCAAGCTGCGGTGCATGCCCACGAAGGAACCGGACTACTTCGTCGTGTTCGCGAGTGACCGTCATTGCGGGCAATGCCGCGACAAACACACGACCGTAACCCTTGCCGACCATCCGTGGGTCACAGATGACGACCGCACCAAAATCGTCCTCGCTGCGGATGAGGCGTCCAACACCTTGCTTGAGCGCAAGGGCCGCCTCTGGAAGTTGATACTCCCTGAAGGGATTGCCACCGGTGGACTGAAGGTGTTCGATGCGCGCCCGCACCAACGGATCATCCGGGGAGGCGAATGGAAGCTTTTCTATAACTACCAATCGCAACGCCTCGCCTTTGACGTCCACACCTTCCCAAAAACTCGTCGTTCCCAGCAACACTCCATTGCCGTCCTCGCGAAACTCTTTCAACAGGCGTTCGCGCGGAGCTTCTCCTTGAATGAACAACCGATACGGCGCCGGGCTTTCTTTCCATCGCTCACGCACCAGAGTCGCGGCCTGCGTGAGCGCGCGATGGCTGGTGAAGAGCACGAACGCACCACCTTTGGACGCGTCAATCAGAGGCAGTGCCTTTTCAATCACGGCGTTTACATAGCCGGGGGCCGAGGGCGCGGGCATGCCTTCAGGCAGGTACAACAAGCTCTGGCGTTCGTAGTCGAACGGGCTATCTATTTTCAAGGTGGGCGTGTCAGCAAGCCCGAGGCGTCCGGAAAAGTGACTGAAGTCCTCGCCCAAGGAGAGAGTCGCAGAAGTGAATACCCACGCGCAGCGCCGTGCGTGCACGAGTGCTTTGAATCGCGCGGAGATGTCAAAGGGCATCAGGCTCAGGACGAAGCTGCGCTGAGTGGTCTCGACAGCCCGGGCACCTTCCAACTCGTCGACGGCACAGATACGTTCGAGGCTCGCCGCGATATCGCCTACTCGCTCACCGATCTGTGCGAGAGGATTGTCTTCTTCCAACGCGCTCAGCCGAAAACGCAGTGTGAGCAGCGACTGCAGCAGGTCTTCGACAACTGTGTTGAGCGGCGAGTGCCGCTCCGTCCATGACACGCGGGCGGGGCGCAGCGGCAAAAGCGCGGCCACCTGCCGCAGTCCCTCCTCCACGGATCTGATGGTTTCGCCCAACTCGAACGGCTCGGGCGCATGCGCCATCGCCGCCAGCAAATCCCGCAACACGCCCTCGATCCGGCGACTGCTGACACTCGCCCCGAAGAATTGAGTGGCGAGATCCGGGATCTGATGAGCTTCATCCAGAATCACGGCATCGGCGGATCCGAGTATGTCACCGAACCCGTCTTCCTTGAGGGCGAGGTCAGCGAGCAGCAGATGGTGGTTGACGACGACTACGTCGGAGTCGAGCGCCTTCCGCCGGGCCAATGCAACATGACACCGGGAGATTTCGGCGCATCGTACGCCGAGGCAGTTCTCGCGCGTCGAGGTGATCTGGGGCCAGACTGCGTGCGAGTCTGATAGACCGCGCACTTCGGACAGATCGCCGGTGCGGGTGGTCTTGGACCAGAGGTCGATGCGGGTGAGCATTTTGTCGGCGCCACGGCCGAGGCCAGCATCCCGGACCACGCCAGCGCCGCCGCTGACCGCCTGGTCCAGGCGATAGCGACACAAGTAGTTGGATCGGCCCTTGAGCAACGCCACTTTGGCGGGGCGACCCAGCGCCGCCGAGACCAGCGGCAGGTCCTTGGAGAAGAGCTGATCCTGCAGCGTACGCGTCCCGGTCGAGATCAGTACGCGGGCGCCGGAAAGCAACGCGGGCACAAGATATGCGAATGTCTTCCCGGTTCCGGTCCCCGCCTCCACAGCGAGGGTCTCGCGCGCCTCGACCGCTGCAGCGACGCGCTCGGCCATCCGCAACTGCTGGCGACGGACCTTGAAGTCCGGCAAGGCGAGCTCGAGGGGGCCTCCGTGGCCAAATATGTCTGACAGATCAAGCATTCGCGCCGCACGCTACAGGGCGCTTTCCGGCCTGTCGAGGCGTCGTTTGCACCGTTAAGCGGCCCAAAAAGGGTCGTTCGTTCGATAATGGAACAAAATGGGGCGTATTGTCCTATTTATGAAGGCATCCTGGCCCACCCCGCTATAATTTTGGGGGCGGCTCAAAAAACTATGAGGATCCGTGGATGGCCACCGCTGCACACCTGATTAGTTCGCTTCACCAGTTGAGCCCGGATGTGGCGAGCTGGGTGAGCTCGGTCCGTGAGCTGACTCAGCCACGCGCCGTCCATTGGTGCGACGGCTCCGACGCGGAGATCCGCGAGCTGACTTCCAAGCTGGTACGCGACGGCGAGCTGCAGGTATTGAACCCTGAAAGCTTCCCGGGCTGCCACCTGTCTCGCTCGAATCCCAGTGACGTTGCGCGCGTCGAGCACCTCACATTCATCTGCACACCCAATAAAGAGGACGCGGGTCCGAACAACAATTGGATGGACCCGGTTCAAGCGCATGCCAAGATGCGCGACCTCTTCCGCGGTTGCATGAAGAATCGCACGCTGTATGTCGTGCCATATTGCATGGGGCCGATCAACTCGCCCTTGTCCCGCTGCGGCGTGGAGATCACAGACAGCCCGTACGTCGTCTTGAACATGGCCATCATGACGCGAATGGGACGCCCCGCTTTGGAGCGCATCGCCCGTGAGGGGACCTTTGTTCGCGGCCTGCATTCAATTGGCGAGCTCGATCCCGAGCGCCGCTTCATCATGCACTTCCCGAATGAGCTGAGCATCGAGAGCTTCGGCTCCGGTTACGGCGGCAACGCCCTGCTGGGGAAGAAGTGCCACGCGCTGCGCATCGCGAGCTGGCAGGCCCGTACCGAGGGCTGGCTGGCCGAGCACATGCTCATTGTTGGTTTGCAGAATCCGCAGGGCGAGACGCACTACCTGGCGTGCGCTTTCCCGTCAGCCTGCGGCAAAACCAACCTCGCCATGCTGATTCCGCCCGGCTCCCTGCCCGGCTGGAAAGTGTTCACGGTGGGTGACGACATCGCCTGGCTGCATCCGGGAGCGGACGGCCGGTTGTGGGCGATCAATCCCGAATCAGGTTATTTCGGCGTGGTACCGGGCACCAACCCGGAAACCAACCGCAATGCCTACGAAATGATCCGCCACGACACCCTGTTCACCAACGTTGCACTGACTGCCAACAACGAGCCGTGGTGGGAAGGGCTGAGCGCCGGCAAGCCCGCCATCGATTGGCAGGGCCGGCCGTACGATCCGGCCCGCGGGCCCGCGGCCCATCCGAATTCCCGATTCACCGTGGCGGCGCGGCAGAACCCGAGCTATTCGCATCGCTCGGAAGATCCCCAGGGTGTGCCCATTACGGCGATCATCTTCGGCGGACGACGCCGTGAGGTTGCACCGCTGGTATACGAGGCGCGCGATTGGAAGCACGGCGTCCTGGTCGGCGCTTCAGTTGCGTCCGAGACGACCGCGGCCAATGTCGGGCAAGTCGGCGTTGTGCGGCGTGATCCGATGGCTATGCAGCCGTTCTGTGGGTATAACTTTGGCGATTATTGGCGGCATTGGCTCGGTGTCGGCGCGAAGTTGAGCCGCCCGCCTGGGATCTACCACGTCAACTGGTTCCGTCGGGATGCGGATGGAAAGTTCCTCTGGCCCGGCTATGGCGAAAACCTCCGCGTGCTCGAATGGGTCCTCAATCGGTGCGCGGGAACTGTTGGAGCCGCGGAAACCGCCATCGGCCGCCTGCCCCGCCCCGAGGATTTGAACACCAAGGGTCTGAGCGTGAGCGCCGATGCGCTGAAGGCGTTGCTCGCAGTGGATCCAGCGTTGTGGACCAAGGAAGTGGCTGAGGTGCGCAAGTACCTGGAGCAGTACGGAAGCAGATTGCCTGCTGAGATGCTGCAGGAACTGAAGGGGACGGAGTTGCGGCTGGGGGTTTAACGCTCGAGCAGCTCGAGGACAGCGGGCTTTTAGCTGTCTTCGCACTCAAATCGAATGGTTTGCGGCGAGTCAGGCTCGGGCAGGCGCCCGAGGCCGATCATTCCCTCACCCTTGATTTGCAGGCTGTCGCGCCTGACGAAGGACTCTTCACCGTCGTCGGTCTGCACGAACGTGCCGTTGGTGCTCTGATCAATCAGCACAAACTTGCTGCGATTGATCTCGATGCGCGCATGCAGGCGCGAGATCAGGTTTCCCTTGATGACAATGTCATTGTCTTCCGCGCGGCCGATCGTGATGCTCGAATGAGTCTCATCGAGCGTGAGCTCCTTATCCTGGCACCGCAACTTCAACCGCTTCAGGCGCACCGGGCGCGCATTCATGGCGATCGCCGGCACCATGCTCGTCACGTCCTCGGACTGCCAAAGCACTTCGTAGAGCGTAACTTCGCTGCCCTGCCCTTTGAGCGTCGCGACATCGATCTGGCGGCACGAGGCGCGCCACTCAGGTGAAAGTCTTTCAACCGTCGCCGCCGTGGTGATGATCTGGCCGGCCTTCGCCTGGCTCGTCATCCGATTGGCCGTGTGCACCGTGGCCCCGAAGACATCGCGCGCTTCGAGCATGACAGGCCCGAAATGACAGCCAATGCGGATCGCGACCGCCTGGTTGTCGACCTTGAGCTGTGCGTGTGTGGAGATCTGCTGCTGCATTTGCGCCGCAGCGTTCAAGGCTTCGTCGGCGCTGGGGAAGGTGGCCATCACCTCATCACCCATGGTCTTGATGACGGTTCCCTGGCGCTGTTCCGTAGCGCTGCGCATCACATCGATGCAGATGGCGACCATGTCACGTGCCCGCAGGTCCCCCATCTGCTCATAGAGCCTCGTGGAGCCCACCACATCCGCAAACAAAATGGCTAGTTCAATATCCTTGCCCATGCAATGCAGGCAGACCGCGGGTGGGTCAGGTGCAAACTCCTCGGAAGATTCAAGCGATTAAGAGGGATTATACGCAACCGCTCTCAAGCCGCTAGCAAGCTGACATCCACCTCCCCTTTGGGGGCCCGTACTTCGGCGCGTTGAGCGGCGGGCGTCGCCATCGTGAGACAGAGGCGATTCAGGTTGGTGCCCGCGAGGGCGGGCCGCCGGTGGAAGTCAATCGAGCGGCGTTCCGGATCAAGTCAGCCCCCGCCCCTGTTGCCCGGGAACCCTCGCTGAGAAAACGCCGGTAGTCACGTGCTCCGGGTTGGCCGCCATAGAGGCCCAGCATGTGACGCGTTATGGCGGGCAGCCGCCCGCCGCGCGCAAGCTCCTTCTGAGCGTAACGGGCCATCCGCTCGAGCATCTCCTCGCGTGATGTTTGTAGCTCCGGCTCGTTTGGATACAGCGCGTGATGCAACTCCCGCAGGACAAAGGGACGATGATAGGCCTCCCTACCCAACATCACGCCTTCACACCAGGTGAGCGCCTCCAGCGAGGAGCTCACTTCCCGCAAGCCACCGTTGACAATGATCGGCAGCTGCGGAAAAGCCTGTTTTATCCGCTTAACCACGTCATAGCGCAGTGGTGGCACTTCGCGATTGTCTTTCGGTGATAGTCCGCCGAGCACGGCTTTGCGCGCGTGCACTATTGCTACTTGACAGCCTGCCTGCCGAATTTTGTCAATGAAGTTGTGGAGCGCTTGGAAGTCGGATTCGTCGTAGGTGCTTACGGCTTCGCGGATGGTTGGGGAACGCGCGCGTGAGTCGGCGCGGCCCGGCGCGGCGGCCGCGGCGGGGCTGCGCGACGCAGCGGCCGCGTGCGGGGCGGCGTTGATTACGCCAACTCGCATTTTGACGGTCACCGGGACGTTCACAGTTGCGCACATTGCCGCAACGCAGTCGGCTACCCGATCCGGCTCCAGCATCAGGCAGGCGCCGAACGACCCACTCGCCACCCTATCGCTAGGGCAGCCGCAGTTGAGGTTGATCTCGTCGTAGCCGGCGTCCTCCCCCGCCCGGGCGGCGACGGCCAACTCCTTCGGGTCGCTGCCACCTAGTTGCAGTGCAACAGGATGTTCCTCGGGATCGAATTCCAGCAGACGGGCGCGGTCGCCGCGCAGGATGGCCGCCGCGGTAATCATTTCGGTGTAGAGCAGCGCGTGGGGGGAGAAGGCGCGCAGGAAGTAGCGGCAGTGGCGGTCGGTCCAGTCCATCATGGGGGCCACGGACACTTTTCTTTCTAAAGTCAGTGGCTTAGCAGCGAGACTTAATTCAGGATATCTGCTCATTGCCGCGATATTGCTGCAAATTCGTGCGAATTACACCCATGCAGCAGCACTGTCATTGATGGAAATTGCGGACCGCTCTGCCGTGGTTTGCAGGAATCTTGTATATGCTCATAATATACGCCAATGATCATTCTCGATAAGGTTACCGGCTTCGATTGGGACGCCGGCAACTCGAGGAAGAACGATCAACACGGTGTCTCGATGGCAGAGGCCGAGCAGGTGTTCTTCAACACTCCGGTGTTGATGTTGCCCGACCCTGCGCACAGTCAGGCCGAGCCGCGCTATCACGCGCTCGGGAAGACAATCGACGGAAGGCGCCTACATGTCACCTTCACCCTCCGGGACGGTGGAAAGTTGATTCGAGTAATTTCGGCGCGCGACATGCATCGAAAGGAACGAGCCCATTATGAGCAAGCGAGCTAAAGCCACACCTAAGTTTTCCAGCGAAGCTGCTGAGCGGGCATTCTGGGAAAAGAATGACTCGACTGAGCACTTAGACTGGGGCAAGGCGCAGGTTGCAACGTTTCCCAATCTGAAGCCTTCGACCAAGACGATTTCGTTGCGGTTGCCGCAACACTTGCTCGATGCCATCAAGACGGCCGCAAATGCTCGGGATGTGCCGTATCAGTCTCTGATCAAGGTTTGGTTGCAGGAGAAGGTTCAGCGGGGGTAACGGACCTTGATCGGCTGTTTGAGGGATCGCCATTGAATACTTCCCTGCAGGATGTCCTCGCACTCATCGATGATGCCTTTGCCGGTACTCAACGGGATGAGAACTGCACGATTCACCAGGCGCAACTCGCGGATGAAACACTCCCAGGATCCGCGTGACTTGTATTGCGCCCGGCTACGTCGAAAGCGATCTCAAGTACGGCACGACCGGCGTCGCGAAAACGATTATGATGGAAATCTACAAGGCCGCTATTGCGCCCAGCTCGGTGGCGCGCGCCATTGCCTACGCGATCGAACAGCCGGCCGATGTTGATATCAACGAGATCGTTCTGCGTCCCACCGCGGAGGATTTCTGAGGGCTGAATCGATGAAACCTCTCGCACGCAGGATTGCGGGCGGCACCGCCGTGGTCATAACTGCCGCCGTCGCGTATCTGATGTTCTGGCCGGTGCCGGCAAAGCCTGTATCGTGGCAGGCGCCAATGCAGCCGGGCTACACCGGCGCTTACGCGCCGAATACCAAGCTGTCGGGTTTGCGCACGATAGATATCGGGAGCGAGCACGGCCCGGAGCACATCGCCATCGGATCGGATGGCAGGCTCTATGCCGCGATGACGAGCGGCAACCTGTTACGCATGGAGCCCGATGGCGGCAAGCAGGAAGTTTTCGCGAATACCGGCGGACGAGTCCTCGGCTTCGCCTTCGATGCCCAGGGGCGCATGATTGCTGCGGACGCCATCAAGGGGCTGCTTGCGATCACGCGCGACTCGCGCGTGTCGGTGCTGACCGATCACGTGAGCCCTGACGATCCTATCCGCTTTGCCGACGCCGTCGTCGTGGCGCCGGACGAGACGATCTATTTCACCGACGCGTCCACGCGCTTCTCTCCCGCGGAATGGGGCGGAACCCTCGAAGCGAGCGTGCTCGACATCATGGAGCAAGCCGCGACCGGCCGCGTGCTTGCCTATGACCCGACGACTGGCACGACGCGTATCGTTGCCCACGGGCTCTCCTTCGCCAACGGAATCGCACTGTCTTCGGACAAGCACACGCTCTTCGTGAATGAGACGGGTCGCTACCGCGTCTGGAAGATCGACGGCCGGGCGCGCGACCTCGACGTTCGACGCAACTCGCCGCAGGCGAAGGTGTTGCTCGACAACCTGCCTGGCTATCCCGACAACCTGATGCGCGGCCAGGATGGACGCATCTGGGTCGGGCTGTTCAAGCCACGCAACCCGGCAGCGGACTCCCTGGCGGAAAAGCCATTTTTGCGAAAGGTGATGTTGAGGCTGCCCCGCGCTCTACTGCCGCTCGGAGAGTCTTACGGGCACGTCTTCGCCATCGACGAAGACGGTCGCGTCACTGAGGATCTGCAGGACCCGAGCGGCGCCTATCCGGAGACGACGGGCGCCACCGAGACGTCGGACCGCATCTACATCCATAGCCTGCATGCACACGCAATCGGTTGGCTGCCGCGGGCGCGCTCCGAAAACGGAGCGACCGATGCGACGGTAACACCGGAGGAGATTTCTATTCTCCGCAGCGTCAGAGAACAGCATCAACCCGTCGCTGGCTGGTGCTCTCCGGTCCGAACAGGGTTCGAGCCGTTTCCAACGGACTCGGAGCGCCTCTTCTCGTTCTGGAGCCTTCGACTACGTCCCGAGGACGGAAGGGTTGTTGAAACGAAGGACACCCACGTCGCTCAGCTGCGTGCCTGCTTTGGCGCCACAAGCGAACGCGCGCGACAGAACTTCTATGCCGAAATCAGCATGGGCTCGATTTCCTTTCACGGCAACGGCGAGTGCCTTGCACTGAAAAACGATTTCCCGGAAGTCGGCCTCTTCCCTGTTCGCTGTCAGCTCATCTTGGGTGGATTGCCGCCGCCGTATGTCGGCGGGCTCCTGACGACAAACACGATGACGAGCCACGCCGCCTTCGGCGGCGATACCGATCCACCAGGGTATACGCAGGCCTCGATCGCCACGATTCGACTTTGGCGGCAGCGGAAATGATGCTTGCGCTGCAAGCCCTGCGGGACCTCCAATTGAAAATGGAGGCTACGTGAAGAACTGACGATGCGACGCTCCAACATTCCCATTGCGTTTCGCTCGCGTTCGACTCTCGCCGAATCGAGAGATTTGGTTGGGTTGCAATCGGTTGATCGGCCCATGCCGTCCACCTTGTGGTCACCTATGTTAGATTTACTCGGGGTCATGGCTCGGGGGTTCAAATGGATTTGAAGGATCGCCCGCGCCTCTCCAAGCGCATGGGCGAGCTCGGCCTGTGCTCACGGCGCGAGGCGGATCGCTGGATCACCAGCGGCTGGGTGAAAGTGGACGGCGAAGTCGTCGACACACTCGGCGTACGGGTCTCACCCAACGCACGCATCGAGATCGATCGAGCCGCACGCGAACACCAGAGCGGACAGGTCACCATCCTGCTGCATAAGCCGATTGGCTATGTCTCCGGCCAGGCCGAAGACGGCTACGAACCCGCCATCGTGTTGATCCGCCCCGAGAATCGCTGGCCGTCGGATCCCTCGCCTATACAGTTCCAGCAGGGACACCTGCGTGCGCTCGCCCCCGCCGGCCGACTGGACATCGACTCTACCGGGCTGCTGGTGCTCACACAGGATGGGCGCGTCGCAAAGCAGTTGATTGGCGAGGACTCCTCGATCGAGAAGGAATACCTCGTGCGGGTCGAAGGCAACCTCTCGCCCGACGGCATGAAGCGCCTGCAGTATGGCCTGACGCTCGATGGCGTGAAGCTGAAGCCCGCACAGGTTTCATGGCAGAACGAACACCAGTTGCGTTTCGTGCTGCGCCAAGGCCGCAAGCGCCAGATCCGCCGCATGTGCGAGCTCGTGGGTCTTTTCGTGACCGGGCTGAAGCGCGTCCGCAGCGGCAACGTGCCGTTGGGAGGACTACCGGTAGGTAAGTGGCGGTATTTGCGGCCCGATGAGAAGTTCTAAGGGCGCCCATCATCCGATTTGATGAAGTGGCGTCGAACAACTTCTGCTTGCGCTCTCAGCGTGCCGCGAGCCGCCAAAGGGAGGTGATTTCAGCCGCTCGTGCGATATGGAGCGGGTCCGTTTTATCAGCGGCTCGCGGATGCCGCGGCGCCACATCGTTTCGGCCCACGACGCGCAATCCCGCAGCCTCGAACTCTTCGAGTAGCTGCGCACGGGTCCGAAGACCGAAATGCTCCGCCAAGTCCGAAAGGATCAACCACCCCTCACCGCCCGTCACCAGATGCTCTGGTAGCGCTCTGAGAAATCCACGCAGCATCCGGCTTTCGGGATCGTAGATTCCGTTTTCCATGGACGAGCTCGGCCGCGCAGGAATCCATGGCGGGTTGCAGACCACGAGCGCTGCGCGGCCTTCGGGAAAGAGGTCCGCCTGCACGACATCGATGCGTTCCGAGAGCCCCAACCGTTGAACGTTCTCACGCGCGCACGCCAGCGCGCGCGGATCGATGTCGGTAGCGACAACACGTTCGATGCCACGCCGTGCAAGTACCGCGGCTAGCACACCCGTGCCCGTGCCGATATCGAAAGCGACGCTGCGCGCCCCCGGATGGGGGGATGAAGCGCGCGCCCCCAGCGGGGGGCACGCACCCGGCTCGGGGCGCGCGCCCAGCTCGGTGCACACAGCCGGCAGAAGCGTCGTGCTGACAAGGTCCACGTACTCACGGCGGATCGGCGCGAAGACACCGAAGTGCGGATAAATTCGACCTCCTGCCTCCGGAAGCTCTATGCCTTTCGTGCGCCACTCGTGCGCACCGATCACACCGAGCAACGCTCGCAGCGATGTGACTGATGCAGTCTTCGCGGGGCCGTAGGCCTCCTCGCAGGCTTGCCGGATATCTGGCGCTCGTCGCAACGGGATCGTGTAGTCGTCGTTGAGCGGGATCAACAACGAGTTGAGCGTGCGGGCCCGTTGCGACCTGGCCTGGCGGTACAGATGGAATGCTTCAGCCGGGCCCGCGGTCGAAGTTGTTGTTGAAGTTCGCGGTCTACGCTGCGAACGATCTGCGCGATTCCCCAACGCAGTCAACATCTGGCGCGCCTCTTGAAAGTCTCCGCGCCAGAGAAGCGCGCTTCCTTGACACGCAAGACCATAGGCCTCGTCTGCCGTCATCTTCCCGTCAGCGACAATGACACGCGTGGCAGGCGGTATACCGCTATGGGAGCGCCACAGTGCCTCGAATGCCTTGCCGTCTTCGAGCCAATGAATGATCGTTGCTGTTTCCAATGGCGATTCGGATACCGTAAAACTAGTAATTTAACCGACGGCGCGCACGGACGTCGGCAAAACGTGGGCCTGGCGGTGTACTGCATCTACAATGGGTGCTGGTGCTGGTTCTGGGGACGCCCGTCGGGCTATGTAAGGAGAAACTGTTGACAAAGGCTTCAGACCTTTTCGTCGCGTCCCTCGAGAACGAGGGTGTGGACCGGGTATTTGGGATACCGGGTGAGGAGAATCTCGATGTCGTGGAGTCGCTTCGAAAATCCTCCATCAAACTCATACTCACACGGCATGAGCAGGCCGCGGCATTCATGGCCGCAACGCACGGACGGCTGACGGGTAGACCCGGTGTCTGCATTACCACGCTCGGACCGGGCGCGCTCAATCTTTCGACGGGCGCTGCTTATGCGCTCTTGGGCGCAATGCCGATGATCATGATCACCGGACAGAAAGGCATCCGCTCCGCCCGCCAGGCACGATTTCAAATGGTCGATACCGTTGCGGCAATGAAACCGCTGACGAAGCTCTCGCGCCAGATCGCCTCGGCGACCATGATTCCAACTCTCGTGCGTGAAGCGTTCCGCATAGCAAGCGAGGAGCGGCCAGGGCCCGTTCATCTCGAGCTTCCCGAAGACATCGCCGCCGAGGAATGTGAAGACACGCCGCTGATCCCACCCCATCCGGTCGAGCTTCCGTTGGCTAGTCCCGAGGCGCTCGATCGTGCAACGGCAATGATCCTGCAAGCCAAGAGACCGCTCGTCATGCTTGGCGCGGCGGCCTCCCGACCGCGCTCGACCTCAGACCTTGCGCAGTTTGTCGTCCGCTCACGTATTCCCTATTTCACCACCCAGATGGGCAAGGGGACGGCTCCTGGAGGCACTGAGCTGTACATGGGCACGGCCGCCCTATCCGAACGTGACTACGTGCACGAGGCGATTGAGCGTGCGGACCTCATCATTACCATTGGTCACGACACGGTGGAAAAACCGCCGTTCATCATGGGTCCGCAAGGTCCGAAGGTAATCCACGTCGGCTATCAGCCCGCGAATGTCGAGCAGGTGTACTTCCCACACGCCGAAGTGATTGGCGATCTCGGCGCTTCACTTCGGCTACTCGCCGATCGGATTGAAGGCAAAATCCCAAACGCCCAGGCACTGCTACCTCTGCGGGAAGGAATTTTGAGCCGCATTGCCGCCAGAGCGACCGAAGATCGTTTTACGCCGCAGCGGATTGTGCATGACGTGCGTGCGGTAATTCCGGCGGATGGCATCCTCGCACTCGATAACGGCATGTACAAAATCTGGTTCGCGCGAAACTACCGCACTCGATTCGCAAACACACTGCTCCTCGACAACGCGCTCGCGACCATGGGCGCGGGCTTGCCCTCTGCGATGATGGCCGCGCTGCTCTATCCAACACGGCGAGTGATGGCAGTGTGCGGAGACGGCGGGTTCATGATGAACAGTCAGGAGCTGGAGACCGCCGTTCGGCTTCGATTGAACCTCGTGGTTCTCATCATCGAGGATGGGGCCTTCGGCATGATCCGATGGAAGCAAGCCGTCGATCGGTTTCCCGACTTCGGCATGTCATTCAGCAATCCCGACTTCACAAAGTACGCAGAAGCCTACGGAGCGCGCGGCACTCACGTAAAAACGATCGGAGACCTGCGCCCGATCCTCGAGCAGGCCTTCGCGGCAGGCGGTGTGGAGGTCGTGACGGTCCCCATAGATTACTCGGAAAACGAGCGAGTACTGGTGGAGGAGCTGCGCGAACGCCTGCCCGTGACGAGTGAATCCTAGGGATTTTGCGCCGCGATTTTGGGCCGCAGCGATCACCTGGCCCGTGAGTCGGGCATGCCGACCCGCTCACTTGGTAAAGACAATACCGTGCGCCTGTGCGGCGCCATTCCAACCATGTGGCCAGGACCGGGGACCCGTATCGAATCCCGGTTGACCTGCGTGATCGTGAAATGCGCGATCGATCGCCACCGCGCCGCTATCCGGATTGAAGGTGAGCAAATAAAACCTCGACTCCCCGTACCCGGAAACCGCGACCCGGTGGGTGCGCGGATCGTAGCCGGTCCAGTGAGGTAGGATTTGTCCATCGAGCACGACGCGCGAGACTTCCTTTGGTCCACCCGGGGCAGCCAGGTCAACGACGAGGACTGCGTGCAGAATCTGCACTGATTGAATCCAGAAACGTCCGACGACACTCGGCACTCCGCACATGGATCCCGAGAACTGATACACCAGGCGTGAGCGAGGGCGACCACTAGTGAGGTTACTCACGCGCTCGATCCCACAGCCGAGAGTTTGCACATACACCGCGCCATCGGGCCCGCGCCGGGCCTCCTCGGGATTGATCTCTCCATAGTGGCCGGGACCGGGGTCCAGGGGCTCCGTTGCAAGCAGCTTCAGATCCGACAGGCGGAACAGCTGAATCGTATGTCCCACGGGGTCGATGGTGCGCATGCCCGAGTTTGTGACCAGCAAACGATCGATGTCAGGTAATGGCAGAAGGCTATAAGCCATCAGCGCGTCGCGGTCGTGCAGGTGATCGGCTGTGGACACTGCCCGAACAGCGTGCCCTTCCTCGTCGATTTCGACGATGCCACCGTGCACCCCGCGCTGCGCAGCAGGATCGCTCATGCTCATATCAGCATGGGAAAACTCTCCCGCGAACTGAAAGCTCGCCACAACATGACCATTGGGAAGCCGCAGGAACGAATGCGGGTGACTGAAGCCCGCCAAGGCATGAAAACGCGTCCGAACGTGCGGTTTCAGGGGGTCACTCAGATCAAAGACAACCGTATCGCCTGCCATGTGATCGTTGGCAAACAACTGGGCACTATCGGGCATCCAATATTCGGTGTGATGGACCTGTTGGGTCGTGATTCCAGAAGCCACGGATGTGACCAACTCACCGTACGCGGCGGAGTCAGGATCCGCATCAATGACCGCGATGAAATCCTCGCCCTTGCCGCCTACCGCGCCCGACCATGCAAACAGGTAATGGCCGGAGTTGCCGGGCGCCGGCTCGGCGCGTGCATTGACGCTGAGCCACAGGACAGCCCACATAATTACCCACCGAAACTGGCGCATGGAACTGCCTTTGCTGTTCATTTTTTGTGAAGCTCCGGCCCGATACTAATCCTCCGATACTCCCTCCATCCAGGTGACAGGAACCGCGCGCGCGCGCCCGCCGCAGTTTCCAACTGGAATCCGTCAGGGACTGGGACAAAAAAAACGGCGGAGCCCGTGTGGACTCCGCCGTTCCTGCTCGAGCACTACTAAGTACGGACCGAGCCTACGCGCCCCGGGCTAGGCGCCCCCAATCATCCGCACAGCAACTGCATCGGAGCGTCCATCCGTTGGACACGGTCGCGCGCGTGACAATGAGCCTGCGCGCATCCCTCTATGGCCTCCCGGCCAGCACGAGGTACCGACTAACGATGAACCTCGCCACCAACCAGTGCGCCCAGAGACGCGACCGAACCAACGTTTTTATGTGTCACTTGGATCACCTCCTTCAGTTGCCGTGGGCTGATTGTCGGCGCGTGCCGCCCACCGAAGCCGCGCGCCCCAAGCCAATTTACCAAGAATGAACTGAATTGCGGCATGAGTGAAGACTTCAAGGCGTGAAGCACGTCCTGCCGCGCCTGCGGTCGCGTCTCAACCGGGCCCCTCGGGCCCAAGGCCAGCGGCCACAACCCCAATAGCCGATGAATCGCGCCTTCGGCGGCGTTACCGCGATAGAGTCACCCGGTAGGTCGCCGTTGTCTTGCCGTCGTGCGCAGTAACTACGATCGGCACGGTTCGGCTACCACCCGTGAAGGAGACATTACCAGGCGTGCCCGGTTTGACGGGATGGCCGTCGATCACCAAAGACTGCACTCTGGTCGAAGCGGGCATAGCTGCTACTGTGACCGGGCCGCGGCCACTCACCTTCGCGCGGTACTCATGTACCGTACTCGTGAACCTGCCCTTTAAAGTCGCCCCCGCCAATTCAATGAGGGTCAGGCTGTTGATTTCGTCGGGGGGTGCCGGCAGGAAGGTCCGCGAGTCGACATTCATGCCAAACCAGTTCGGATCTGTGAAGCGGTCCGCGACCACGATCTGCTGCAACCCGCGCGGACGGTAGGACGGAACCAATGCAGCCGTCCCTTCGTCCATCGCGCGCTGCAAGGCAACTTCCAGGTTGTCCAGATAAGCGGTACCAACCAAAGGCCGGTCATTGTGGCCTGTCATGATGAGCTTCACGCGGCCGCCCAACATTGCGCGCGCCGTGCGTACCGCAGCAAAAAACTCGTCGAGCGGTTGGTGTGAGAACTGCATCCACAGGACATCCGGCGGAAGGTTGGAGTTGTTGCCAAACGAGTCACCGGTGAACAGATTACCCGTGGTCGGATCGAGGACGACGAGCGAACCGGGCGTGTGACCCGTGACGGTAATGATCTCCAGTGACCGGCCACCCAGGTCGATTCGCGTGCCATCCGTGACCGGCTTGAGGTGTTCTGCGATGTGCCGGGCATCGACTCCCCGCTGCTCGAGAAAGGCTGCGACTGCGGGGCGATCGCGTTCGCCGACATACTCGATCGAGTCAGCAATGAACTGATCCGCCTGACCGATGTGATCACCGTGGCTATGGGTCCAGATCGTCAGCAACGGCAGGCCGCCGGTGAACTGCATGACGTAGTCATGCAGGGCGCCCCGCCCCATCCCGCTGTCAATCAGGGCGCAGCGCTGCGTTGCGCACACCAGGAACATCTTGTCGTTGTCCGAGTCACGGATCATGCGTACGCCGGGCACGATCTCCTCTGAAAGGTAGCTCGTTCGATCGCGCCGCTCGATTCTGTAGGAAAAGGTCGCGGCGTCGCTCGCCGTCATCCCGGCCTTCATACTGACGGCGCGCAGGGTGTAGCCGGTCTGCAAGCCTCGATTGCCGTCATAAACACCCTCAATGAACAGCACTCCGCGCGGATCGAATACCGGCGAGCTCTCATTCGGCTGGCTACCGTCCCAGGTGTAATGGATTTCGGTACCGGGCACCTCATCCATCAAGGAGAGTGAGGTCGTGTTGAAGTAAGTACCGGCAGACGGAAAGATGGTCGGTGGCGGGAGTTTTGGACTCGTTGTGACGCGTTGCTGTCCATACGCGAGTGTGGCAATTGCGCCGGCCGCCAATGCGCACAAGCAGGGGACCATGGAGAAATTGCGCATCGTTAGCGTGAAGAAAAAACGCGATAAGAGTGTGGCGGTATCTGAATGCGAAACTCCGTGCGGGCTGCTTCGCCCGGTGGTCCGCTATGTGCGTCGGCGGCAGCTTGCGCGGGCGTGTCCTCACCCGTAATCACGTCGTGCAGCTTTGCATGTCCACCCTTGACCGAGACACCGACCGAGGCGGGCTCGGAGCGAAACGATTCGATGACGAACATATCATTGTCGTAGGCAAACAGACTCACTCGCGCCGGCGAATCCAGCCGCACGGGAAACTCCACCTGCAGGTAGCCGCGTATCGCTTTCATGACCGGCTGCGGCAGCTCGTACAGGTCGCCGGGGTTGTCTGGGATAATCAGAACATACAACACTCCACGGGAATACCGGTTCAGGAGCAGAATCGGCGCACCATAGGCATTGGCTACACCGCGAATCAGTGGCCAGGAGTCATTCGTAAAGAACCGGATATCCGGAAATACAATGGCACTGCCGACGTTACGATCGTTGAGACTGACCCCTCGACCCGGTCCATATGCGCCAATGAAATCACGCACCGCAACCCGTCCACCCGTGTCCTGCAGCTCAACGATGTTATCAATGCCCCTGCCCTGCAAGGCATGCAGCAGACCGGAGGTGATGACGACGCTTTTCCCGGCGGTGAGCTGACCCTCGATCTTCGCCACGATATCGGTGTCATGCGCTGCCGACTGTGTGAGCAGAACCAGGTTGGCGCCGGTGGGAAATACCGGCGTCAGCTCAATCGGAATACCCAGGTTGCCCAGGTAATTCTGCAGGTAATCTTCGCCACTCGACTGGTAGGGTTTGTAGCTCGCAATACCGATGGGTTTTCCCAATCGACCCACTACCTGGTCCGCCTGCTCGAGCGACCACCCGGCAACACGCGCCCATCCAGGTGAGGCCACCTTGCCCGACGCATTGGCCGACGACTGAGTCATTGCTTCCCAATCGAAGCTGGTGCGCTGTCCGCTCCATGAGTCTCGCTCTCCGGGCGCCAACGCAGCCGGCGCCGCGAGGTCGGCCCAGTTGAACAGTGTTATTTCAGGCGCCTTGGCAAACAACGTATCCACGAGCTGCTCGCCATAACGGTCCATGTAGCGGGTTCCGTAGGTATCCACCCAACCGCCGCGGTTATCGCCATTCGGGCGGATGTTGTCGTAGTACCTGAATACGAGATAACTCTCGTACTGCTGCAGAAGCTGATCGGTAGTGTCGGGATCGCGAGTCTCGGTGCCGGTGTAGATGTAATCGAATTTCTTCGCTTCGACGTCCAGGTCATAACCGAGAGCCTGAAAGTGCTCATACCAGTTGGGGTACTTGATGATCATGCGCACGCGCGCGTTGGCCGCCCGTGCGGGCTTCAGGACCAGATCATCGGCCACCTCGCGCATCTTCTCGAGTCGGTACTGTGTCCAACTCCTGCCACCCTTCGCCGCGATGTCACTGTCGCTCTTGGATGTATAGAAGAAGAAGTCGTCAAGAATCACCTCGTCGAAGTGGCGCGCAGCCATCTCGACCGCCCGCTGACATTCCGCGCGATCGCCGCTGTCCTCATAGTCAAAGGTGCCGAATTGCCCGGCATGGCCACCCTTGGCGAGCGTAATGCCGCCGGATACCGCAATGCCCTTGGAGCGGAAAAATCGCTTGATATCTTCCAGGGCAGCCTCGTCGGCGAAGACACCGCCGCGATAGTTCTCGAGGTAGACCTTGTCGAAACGGACCTGGTTGGCGATGCGCTGATACTGCTGCTCGCGCGTCTTCGCATCCGCGAGCTGCCGGGTCGAGTTCACCGTGATATAGATTGCGGCCTTGAAATTACGGTAGGCGCTTTGCGTGCCCGACGCGGCAGTGCCCATCAGGCTGAACACAAACAGGGCCACCAATGCCGGACGGATGCGCGGAATCATTTCGCACGAGCCCCCTGCCCGTCAAAAGGTACCGCTACCATAACCGCAAGACCGGCTGCAGGGCAATCGGACTATCGAACCGGAATGGTCACTGAGAACCGTGCACCCCGGCCGGTACCAGCGCTCTCGGCCGCAACCGCGCCACCCAGCTGCCGCGCGGCAACCGCGCTGCTGTGCAGGCCGAAGCCGTGTCCCTGAGGCTTCGTGGTAAAGCCAAACTCCCACACGCGCGGCAGGATGTCCGCCGGAATTCCAACTCCATTGTCCTCGACGGCAATCTCGACCTGCTCGTTCACGATGCGGGCGCAGATTCCCACACGGCGGGCCCCGGCTTCGTTGGCAGCGATCGCATCGCCGGCATTTGCAATGAAATTCACCAGAATCTGCAGGAGCTTGTAACGATCGGTGCGTATGTCTGGCAGCTGACTGATATCGCGCGTGAGCTCCGCACTGTTGAGATCCAGCCCTTTCAACGCGAGGGCAGCCTCCACGATCTCGCGCACATTAATCACGTCCTGCGCAGCGCTCCCCCGTGCAAACGACTGCTGTGCTCGGACAATTTCCCGCAAATAATGCACATGACCGTCGATTGCACTGATCTCGTGATGCAATCCGACGGCCTCCTTCTTCATCTGTTCGGTCAGCGCGTCCAGGTACTGCGGCAGGTGTTTTGCACGAGAATCGCTGGCGAAGAACTCGCCAAGGTTGTCACGGTGTGCATTTATCATGCTTGTGACGCGCTCGAGCCGGTCGGAGCCGGTGACTCGCAAATGTGATTGTGCAGTCGTAATGGACACGCCGAGGCTGTTCAATACATTGCCGACGTTGTGCAGAACGCCTATGGCAACCTCCGCCATACCTGAGCGGTGCGACGCCTCACGCAGCTGTTTTTGAAGTTGGCGCTCGCGCTGTTCGGCCTCAATCCGTTCGGTTATGTTCAGAGTGATGCCGACCAGACGTCGTTGCGAGCTGTCCGGATTGACGACCAGCAGTGCCAAACAGTCAACGTGTATGATGGTCCCATCCTGGCGGACGACTCGAAACTGGACTCGCAGCTGGTCGGATGACTGCAACGCGGCATCCCAGGCAGCCTGCGCCACGGCCAGGTCGTCGGGGTGAATCATTGCGACGGCGTCTGCGTGACGAGGCGGATGCGGTCCGACCGGCAACGCGTAAATCGCGTACATCGTGTCGTTCCACCACAGCTCGTTGGTGCTCTCCTGCCACTCCCACACACCTGCCTGCGCGGCGCGCGTGGCGATGCCGAAGCGGATCGACAGCGCCTCCAGCTCGGCCTGGCGATGGTACGATTCCGTGATATCCAGATTCGCACCGAGTGCGCGTGTTGGTTTTCCATGCGCGTCATAGAAGAAGCGCTGATATGTCTGGATATAACGTATCGAGCCGTCTGCGTCGCGGCGACGGAAGCGCGCTGACAACATGGGCTCTTTGTTCAGGAGCGCTGTCACACTGCGCTCCTCGAGCTCCGGAAGGTCCTCTGGAAGAGTTGCGGCATACAGGGTATTGCGTTCTCCCTGCACGCTCTCGGATGTAGATCGGCCCGCCTCCGCGTCGTAGTCGAGCCACACCACCTTGTCGCGTTCGAAATCAGACTCCCAGCACTGCAAGCCCGCCGCGTGCGTAGCAACGCTCAATTGCTCCAGAAGCTCGCGGTGCTTCAGTGCATCGTTTGCAGCCTGCTCCGCCGCCTCCACCTCTCGGGTAACATCCCAGCTTACACCGAGAGAGCGTTGCGGCTTGCCGCCGGCATCAGTGTAGGTACGGGCAAAAGCCTGCACGTGCCGGATCGACTGGTCGGGCAAAACGATGCGATAACGAAAGGACGCGTGATCCTCGCCCCTGGCCAGCTCCTCCATGATGACCTTACCACCCAGATGCCGGTCATCGGGATGAACCCATTTGAACAGATCGCTGCCGAGCTCGGCGCCAAAATGACGGCGTGAGGCGGCGGCGACTTCATGCGGCGGCAGCCGGCTCGCGTCGAATGTGATTGCGTAGGTGCTCCAGTCCAGCTCCCAGCAATAGATTCCCGCGGCCTGGGTTGCAATGCTCAACCGATCGAGCAAGGACTGCGATCTTGTAGCGACGCGCTCGTTTTCTTCGTGTGCTGCCCGGCTCGCGCGGCTGAGAAACCAGATGCCGATTCCGCCAATCAATGATTGTGTCAAGACCAGGAGCCATGGGGATCTGACCAGCGCGGACACGACCAACAGCAGCGCCACCATGACAGTCGCCCGCTGCGAGGGCCCGAAACGACCGTTGGGCAATACCCTTGCGGCGGGTCCTGTCATGGGCGCAACTTACTTTCCGCCATCGAGGCCGCGCGGCAGGGCGAGTCGACTCTGTGTGCGGTTGAGGTCTTCCTCGGCAGCCCCCGCCGCTGCGGCTTCCCGCGCAAGCAGCAGGCCGAACTCTGCCGCCGGCAGCGGTTTACTGAAGTAGTAACCCTGATATTGATCGCAGCCGTGCCGTTGCAGGAAAGCCAGTTGTTCGCGGGTCTCGACGCCTTCCGCGACAACTCTGAGACGCAGACTATGGGCGAGCGAGATGATGCCCTGAACGATCGCCGCGTCGTCCGCGGAAGTTGCCACGTTCGCAATGAAGCTGCGGTCGATCTTCAGTTTGTCGATAGGGAAACGGCGCAGGTAGCTCATGCTCGAGTATCCGGTCCCGAAATCATCGACGGATACCACGATGCCCATGCGGCTCAGGCGCTCCAGGATTTCAACCGAATCTTCTGGATCGCTCATGACCGCGGTCTCGGTCAACTCTATTTCCAGGTACTGCGCATCAAGACCCGCTTGCGTCAGCGCCCACTGGACGGTGTCGACGAGATCGTGCCTGCGAAATTGAACGGCCGAGATGTTGACCGCGACACGCACGCACGGCAGTCCCTGATCTTGCCATGCCCGGGCCTGGCGGCAAGCCTCGCGCAGCACCCACTCGCCGATCGGTACGATGAGTCCCGTCTCTTCGGCGAGCGGTATGAACTGATCGGGTGGGACGAGTCCGCGCTCCGGATGTCGCCAGCGAATCAGCGCCTCGACACTTTGGATCCGCCGGCCCGGCCCATGAAACTTGGGTTGATAGTACAGCTCGAATTGCTGTTGCTTCAGGGCGCGGTGCAAATCACCTTCAAACCGCACACGGTCCTCGGTCGCCTGGCTCATGTCCGGCGTGAAGAACTGGACTCCGGAGCCGCCGCGTTGCTTGGTACAGTACATGGCAGCGTCCGCGTGGGCATAGAGTGCCTCGATAGTCAGGCCGTCCTGCGGATAGAAAGCGATGCCGATACTTGCCGATGTATGGACCTCCAGATCACCGATCTTGATCGCGAGCTGTAGCTCTTCGATGATCTGGCGAGCGATCCGCTCCGTGTCTTCGCGATCACGCGCCTCATTGACAATCAATACAAACTCGTCGCCGCCAAGGCGCGCCACCGTGTCCACGCCGCGCACCGCATTCGTCAGGCGACGCGCAATCTGCTTCAGAAGCTCATCTCCGGCGCGATGCCCGAGGGAATCATTGATGAGCTTGAATCGATCCAGGTCGAGTACGCAGACCGCGAAGCTGCTGTTGGCGCGTTGCGAGTGGGCGATGGCCCGGTTCAGCCGGTCATCGAGCAACACCCGGTTCGGAAGACTGGTCAGGGAGTCATGGGTTGCGAGATGCCGAAGTTGTTTATTGGCCGCCTCCAGCCGGGCGTTGCGCTCGGACACATCCATCTCGAGTGAGCTGACGTGCTTGCGCAGCGCGCTCTCGTTGCGCCACTTGGAGGTCAGCGCATGAGTACACTGCAACACCTCGATTGACTCGAACGGCTTTTTGAGGACCAGGAGCTTGTCAGGTTTGCCGAGGCGGGTGATCACCTCTTCCCAGTCACGGTCGGAATATGCGGAGCAGATGACGACCTGAATTTGCGGATCGACAGCCCACAGCCGCTCGACCGTTTCCATTCCGTCCCATCCCGGAGGCATTCGCATGTCAACGAAGGCCACGGAGTACGGCTGCCGGTCTTCGACGGCCCGCTGCACGAGAGTCAACGCCTCCGCACCCTGATATGCAGAGTCGGTCCAAAAGGTTGGCCTGGTCCGCGTCTCACAACCCGTCAGCGTGTCGCCAAAGAGTGCCGCTTCCAGGGTCTGGAGGTTCGACTCCGCGCCCCGGTCGGCGAGAATCTTGCGGAAATCTTCGTGGATAGCCCGGTTGTCGTCGACAATCAGGATGCGAGGGCTATCGGCTGTAGTCACAGTCATGCTCGGGTCTGCGCGGTCGATGAGAGGTACGGCACATACGGGCGAGCCCTCCTGGGGAGGCTCGTGCACTGTATCGGCGCACCCGCGCCGGGGCTTAAGTGCCGATATTGCTGCGATGCAACAAAGGGGAGGCAGCGATGGCTGATGCACAAAAGAGCCGAGAATTCGATCGGGAGCGCCGCAGTGTGCTCCGCGGGCTCGTCGCGGCGGGTACTGCGACAGCGGGTGACCTGACCTCCTCGTCGTTGGCGGCACGCGGATCGCGCGTGAAGGCGATCGACGTGCACACTCACATGTACGCGCGCAGCTGGCAGGATGTCATCCGCAAAGCAAATGACCCGCATATCCAGCTTTCAACCGGGCCGGGTGGCGTGGACTCGATGTTCTATCTCTGGGCAAACGTGGGAACGCTACCCGATGAGATGTTTGACTGGGACCTGCGCATTCGCAGAATGGATGAAGCAGGCGTCGATCTTGCGCTGATCAGCCTGTCGTCGCCAAACGTGTATCTCGCGGAGCGAGAGCACAGCCTGAAAGCGGCGCAGGCGGCGAATGAGGAGTTTGCGGCGGCCGCGGTGAAGTATCCCACGCGCATCAAATGGTTCGCATCGCTTCCCTGGAACTTTCCGCCCGACGCGATTGCGGAACTGAAACGCGCGCAACAGGCAGGGGCGATCGGCGTATGCATGCTGACGAACATCACGGGCACACCTCTGACCGATGAGCGCTATCGTCCCGTGTGGTCGGAAATCGAGGCAATGGGCCTGCCGGTCTTCGTTCATCCGACGCTGCCGAAAGCGGACTACGGCCTGCTGGTCGGAGGTGGTGCACTGGCCAATGCGATCGGTTTCACCACCGAGACGAGCCTCTGTTTCGCGCGCATGATCTTCGAAGGCTTTCTGGACCGTTTTGCGCGGCTCAAGCTCATCGCATGCCACGGCGGAGGCGCGCTTCCCTATTTGGCGGCGCGCCTCGATCGGGTATGGAATCAGATGACCGGCACCAACAAGCCCAGCAAGGAGCCGCCGAGTTACTACATCAAGCATCGCCTGTATTACGACGCCATTCTGTACGACCAGGAAACGCTGACGCACCTCGTGAGCTACGTCGGCAAGGATCGCGTCATGTACGGATCCGACTATCCGTTCTCGCTTGGAGACATGCCTGGAATCCTGGCTCGCGTCAACAAACTCGCGGCGAGCGAGGTTGATGCGGTACGCGGCGGCAATGCGCTCGACCTTTTTGGGCTGCGAGCATAGCGCGGGTCCACGAGCGGCTTGAATTAGTCTCGACCGCGCCCTTTGTAACCCCGCCAAACCCATTCCAACGCCTGCGGCAAAGTCTGTTCGCGCATCCTGCGATCGCAGTGGGCGGAGTCCTGGGCGAACACGTATTGATACTGATAACCCTTGGCCTGCAGCGCCGCAGCCATCCGGTGATTGGCCACGACCCAGTCGTGCATGTCATCGCGCATGACGTTTGGATTGAACAGATCCCGGTCGCCCACCTGCATCCAGATGCGGATGGGCTTGCGTTCGGCACTCCGGATCAGCGTCTCGTGATAGTCCCATGCGCCCCCGGGGCTGGCGGGGTTGAAAGGCCATTGTTGATTCACGAAGGTGCCGGAATAGCTGATGACGCGGTGATACCACTCTGGGTGAAACCACGCCATGGTGAATGCCGCTGCAGCCCCTGAGCTGCATCCCATGGCCGCGCGGCCGTTTGGATCGTGTGTGAGCTTCACCTGGTAGTTTGTTTCTACCTGGGGTAGTACTTCTTGTTCGATGAATTCGGCAAACTTGCCTGAGAGAGTGTCGTATTCCAGTCCGCGCTCGCTGCCCTGCGCGTCGCCGCCGCCATTCTGGATCATGACCGCAATCAGTGGTGGCACTCGACGTTGGGCAATTAAATTGTCGAGCACATGAGGCAGGGCCATGTCAGGTTCGCCCAGCTTGGGGCCATCGTGCACAACAATAAACGGGGCCTGCGTGCCCCGCTTGTATTGTCCAGGAACATAAACCGTGATCGCACGCGCCCACGGCTGCGGATGTGTCTCAACCAGCAGCGTCCTGGGGTTTTGTGGGTCGACGGTGCCGAAGACATCGCGCGCGACTCCTGGGTAGAAGTGGCTGCCCTTGGATTCCAGGGTGAACTGCCGGACTGTACCCTTGGGGCTGTGGGGCGCGACATCCAATTCGGGTGCGGGACGATAGTCGGGGCCGATCAGAAAGTTGCCGTTGCGATCGGCGGGTGGGTTCATGCTCGGCGGAGTGGGACGCATGAAGTTTGTGGGCGGCGCCCGTGTTGGAGGCGGTGGCGCAGCCGGTACGGCCGGCGCGATGGGTGCGGCCGGCGGGATCGGTGTTGCCGACGCGGCCGGGGCGATGGGTGCGGCCGGCTCGCCCATCGCACTCGTCACGCCACCCGCGCACGCTGCGGCTAGCAGCGTAGCAAGCACCCTACCCAAGGAACTCGTACTCATTGCCATCCGTGGATTGTCGTTGGTGCGGGGCCGAATTGCACCACCGGCTCCCGGCCCGCCGGGCGTACTGGGCGAGCCGGCGGGCCGGAGCAAAGTGTCTACGTGTGACTACATGCGCAGTGACTTGAATCCCGCACGAAGCTCCTCGACGAACAGTTCCGGCTGTTCCCAGGCAGCAAAGTGCCCACCCTTGTCGAGCTTGTTGTAATGGATGAGTTTCGGATACGCCCGCTCTGCCCAACTCCGCGGGCACTGGTAGAGCTCGTCAGGAAAGGCGCTGACTGCAACCGGAACGGAGACGCCCTTGAAGCTCCAGAACGCGAGCTTGTTCTCCCAATATAGACGGCCCGAAGAAAGCGCCGTGTCCGTCAACCAGGTGAGCGTGATGTTATCGAGGATATCGTCTCTCGTCAGGCCTTCGGTGTGCCCGTCGAAGACACGTGAGATCAGATCCAGACTCCACGCATCATGGTCGAGCATGTAGGCGGCCAGGCCGACGGGTGAATCCGCTATTCCGTATAGCGACTGCGGTCGCAACCCCATCTGGTATGCGTAGCCGATGCCCTTGGTGTAGACGAAGACGAGGCGATCGTAAGCGAGTTTTTCCTCGGCTGAGAGGCCGGATGGCGCTGGTGCGCCGGATGAAGCTGCCTTGTCAATGTCAGCCGGAACCGCGCCAGGCATGTTCGTGTGAATGCCCAGCAATCCAGACGGCGCCTGCGCGCCCATCTGATCGACAACTACCGCGCCCCAGTCACCGCCCTGTGCCACGTATCGCGTGTACCCGAGGCGCTTCATCAGCACGTCCCAGGCACGCGCCATGTGCACCGTGTCCCAACCGGTAGTAGTTGGCCTTCCCGAGTAGCCGTAACCCGGCATCGACGGAATGACAACATGGAAAGCGTCCGCCGCCGTCCCGCCATGTGCGGTCGGATTGGTCAGCGGCTCAACGATCTTCAGCTGCTCGATGATGGAGCCTGGCCATCCGTGCGTGACAATGAGCGGCAGGGCGTTCTCATGTTTCGAGCGAGCATGAATGAAGTGAATATCCAGCCCGTCGATCTCGGTAATGAAATTCGGCACGGCGTTGAGCCGCTCCTCCACCTTGCGCCAGTCGTACTCGCTCGCCCAGTAGCGCGCGAGTTTCTGGGTCGTCGCGAGGGGCACGCCCTGGGAGAAATCCTTGACCGTCTCGCGTTCAGGCCACCGGGTGGCGTTGATACGCCGACGCAATTCGGTCAACTCCGCTTCGGGAACATTCACGTGAAATGGGCGAATCGCAGTCCCTTCAACGCCTTTGGGCTGTGCAACGGCATTCATAATGACCTCCTCGGCAACTGATGGTTGAATCTGAGGTGTGGCCTTGGAAAGGCTCACGACCCACGAGAGATCACAGCAGGACCTGGAGGTTCGGGAGTATTGCGCAATGGTTGGTAGTGGCTGAACCTTAGTGCCGAACCGGCACCGTGAAGCGGAAAATGGCGCCGCGAGGCCGATGCGCGTCTGCCCACAAGCGCCCTCCGTGAGCCTCGATAATGGAGCGGCAGATCGAAAGGCCGATGCCCACTCCGGCGGCCTTCGTGGTGAAGAAGGACTCGAAGATCCGCTCGCGATCTTCAGGTGCGACGCCGGGTCCCGAGTCGCCTACGGCAACCAGCAGACCCTCCGACGGGTACGATTCGGAACTGACCACGAGCTCACGCAGTTCACCATCGCTGCTGGTCATCGCCTCGATCGCATTCACAATGAGATTCAGCACGACCTGTTGCAATTGGACTCGATCCGCATGAACGGGAGGCAACTCCGGCGTGAGCCGTATCTGCACCGACACACGATGTTTCAGTAATTCGCCGCGCACGAGCGCAATCACTTCCTGGATGGCCTCGCTCAAATCCACTCGCTCCTGGCGCGGCGGCGCTTTCTTGATCTGTTCCCGGATGCCCCCGAGGATGTCGCCGGCTCGATAAGTCTCACTCACCACACATTCGAGCGCCTCCCTGACTTCCGCAAGATCAGGCGGCTCGCCGGCGAGAAAGCGCAATGCCGCATGTGCGTTGTTGCGAACCGCACCGATGGGCTGATTGACCTCGTGCGCAATCGAAGCCGCAAGCTGCCCCATCGTCGCCAACCGGCCCGCGTGCGCCAGCTCCGTTTGTAACGCCCGCAGAGCCTCGGTTGCAGTCTTGCGTTCGGTCAAGTCGAGCACGAACGCGACACCTTGATACGCATCGTCTTCGAACGTCGCTACGCCCATCAATACAGGCACACGACTACCGGCTTTACGGATAAACTCCGTTTCGAACGGTTGCGGGCTGCGGGTCATCCTCAGATCCGGAGCCAACTGTTGTTGGTCGCGGTCGAGCCATTCCGGTGGCGCCAGGTCTGTCCACCGCACGCGCTGCGAGACAAGATCCTCACGGTCGTATCCCACGATACGCGCAAATGCATCGTTGGCCTCGAGAATCCGTCCATGGAGATCCCAGATGATGATTCCGATGATGTTGGCATCGACCAGACGCCGGATTCGGGATTCACGCTCCGCGAGATCGCGGTACAGGCGAGCGTTCTCCATCGAGATCGCCGCCTCGGAGGCCACCAGCTTGAGGACGGCCATTCGAGCGGGAGTGAACGCATGCGGCGTGAGATTGTTTTCCAGGTACAGCATCCCGAGCAATCGGGTCTGCTTGAGTATCGGCAGGCACAGCACTGATCGCGCGTGGTGCTCGCGAATATAGTCATCCCCTGAGAACGAGCTCTGACCCGACGCATCGTGCAACAAAACACTTTCCCGGGTGCGCAGGGCGTAACGGAAAACCGACTCCGGCAGATCCGCGGCAGTCACACTCACCTGCCGTAGATCGACTCTCACTTCGTTACCGCTCGTGATGACCTCAGCTTCTATCCGATAGTCATCGGCGCGTGGAAGAATCAGCAGTCCTCGTTCCGCTCCAGCGTGCTCGATCGCCGTGCGCATCAGCATGTCGATCAGCTTCTCCAGGACGATCTCGCCCGAAACCGCTTCCGACACTTTGATCACGGTCGCGAGGTCAAGGTGCTCGACAGGTGTCTGAATCGTCGCTGTGGCATCCGGGATCGACTTGTCGGCTCTGATTTGCGGATAGAGCTGCTCGAGTTGTCGAACCTTCCCATCCGCTCCCCAACGCAGGTAGCAATAGCGGGCATCACGCAAATAGGTCGTCGCAATTTTGTCGAAGCCGCGTGCGGCATAGAAGCGCCCTGCCAACTCATTCGCAAACGCTTCGTGGTGGACGAAGCCATTCGTGTGCGCCGCAAGGATGGCTTTCTCGTAGAGCTCCTGTGCGTCCAGCGACCGACCTTCGATCCGTGCAATCTCCGCGGCGGCGATCGCGGCGCGGTTCTCGAAAGTCGCGGGGCTGTGTTCGGCCCAGACTTCGAGCTGCCTGTGATGGGCCTGCAACGCGGCGAGGTGCTTTGGCTTCTGGTCGGCAGATGCCGTGGTCCAGGCTCCAGCATGAGCGAGCGCGCCGTAGAGCTGATGTTCCGCGGTTTCGAACTGGGCCGAGGATGTCCAGGTCAACCGATCTGCATTCAGCGAGGCCTGGGCCGCCGACACAAAGTCACAGGCAAAGAAATGCGCCTCGCACTTGCGAGTCCAGTAGTAGAACTCGGCATACACCAGGTTTGGATTGCTGGTGAGACGCTGTTCGGTGTCGAGCTCGCTGTATTCCAGGTGATCCAGACTGCCGAACGTCGGAGTCACTCCACGTAATGTCATGATGAGGCCGAGCTGCCCTCCGCACAGCTCGACGCACAGTCCGAACTGCGCACGCTCGGCGAAAGCCACGCCATTTTCGCATTCCGCTTGTACTTCCGTGAGCGGGTCTCCAACCGCCAGACAATTCGTGACCAGCTGAACCCAGCTGTACGAAGCGAATGTAAGATCTCCGACACGATACGCGGCGTCGAACGCGCGCCGTATGAGCTCACGCCCGCTACCAACATGCCGCGTCCATGGCATGACGGTGCAACCGACGTTCATGTAGGTTCTAGCCTGGTAGCGCACCAGGCCGCGCTTCTCCACCAGTTCATAACCCAACTGGGCGAACCGGAATCCGTCCTTGTAGTTGTTGAAACGCGGCCCCGCGAACATTCCAAACCAGACATAGCAGAAGCACGAGCCGTCGCAGTTGCCGTGCTCGAGGCTGAGCATCACCATACGGCAGACAACTAGTGGTGACAGATGCTCGTCGAACAGCAGTGCTGGCGTGACGATCTCCGTGAAGACGTCAAGCGTATCGAGAACTTCGGGGTCCGTGATCAACGGCAGATCGATCAGATCTTCGATGGGCCGATCACCGAGCAGTGCCCAGATTCGTTCGTACTCCAGCATCACGTCGGCACGGCTCGGATGGTTCGACCATACCGTGCCGTCTCGACTGAGCCAGTCCAGAAACACGTCGACCGCCCGGTCACTACGGTCCAGGGCGGTGTAGAGCGTGAGCCGCAAGCGCGTCACAACACAGAAGTCATGGCGGCTCTTGGCGCGCTGGGCCAGCCGCGACATTCGATTCTCCGCCGCAACCATTTCCGCAGTCAGCAGCTCGCACTCGGCCATCAGATACTCGATGGAGAACACGAGCTCGTAGCTACGGTCCCACGTTTCTTCCGTGAGCAATGCGCTTGCGGCCCTGAGGTATTTGAGCGCCGAGGCGTAAGCGGTCGACATCTTCGCGCGCCTTCCCGCCAACAGATTCAGGTCTGCGACTCGCTCGCGCTCCTCGACTGAAGTGATGAGGTGTGAGCCGCGATTCAGTTGATTGACGATCTCGAAGACGGCCTCTTCGCGTTTTGCCGCTGGGGTGTGTGCGGCAAGGAGCATGCCGATGCGCAGGTGGGCCACCGCGCGCAGATCCTTTGGAATCTGCAGGTACGCTGCCTCCTGCACGCGGTCGTGGAGAAAGCGGTAACCATCGTCCGCCCGGAATATCAAGCTCGACCGCACAGCTTCCCAAAGATGGCCGTGCATTTCTTCGAGCGAACCCTGATACACCATTCGCAGCATCTCGAACTCTGCGGTGTTGCCCATGCAGGCGAACTGCTGGAGCGCTTCCTGGGTCTGTACGGGCAGGCGATTCAACTTTCCCACCATCAGCTCCACGACATTGTCCGTAAAGCCTTTGGCGTGGATGCGCTGCAGGTCCCAAACCCAACACCCTGCGCCGTAATCGAATGTAAGCAACCCCTCCTCTGCCAGCGTGGCAATGAACTGGATCGCGAAGAACGGGTTGCCTGTCGTCTTCTCGTGAATCAATTGCGCCAGCGCAGCGGCGCGCTCCGGTTCGCAGCGAAGAGAATCCGCCAGCAGTTCGCCGAGATCCGCGCGACCGAGCGGTGTGAGAACGATGTCGTGTAGGGCCGCTCCGGCCTGGCGAATCGCATCGAGCTTGCGCATCAGCGGGTGTGCGGCATTGACCTCGTTATCCCGATAGGCGCCAATGAGCAGCAGGTGCTGCAGGTCGGTGCGGGTCAACAGATCTTCCAGCAAGTCGAGTGTTGCCACATCCAGCCATTGCAAGTCGTCCAGAAAGAGCGCAAGCGGATGCTCGGGTCGAGCGAATACGCCAATGAACCGCCGAAAGACCAACTGAAAACGTCTCTGCGCTTCCTGGGGCGGAAGCTCCGGCACCGGTGGCTGTTCCCCGATGATGTGTTTCAAGTCCGGGACGAGCTCGACAATGAGCAACCCGTTCGGATCGAGTGCTTCGCGAAGCGCATCGCGCCATTTGAGCAAGTCCGCTTCGTTCTTGCTCAGCAGAGGTCGAATCAGGCTCTGAAAAGCCTGCGCCAGGGTGGCGTACGGAATGTCACGTTTGTACTGGTCGAACTTTCCCGATGCGAACAGGCCGCGCGGCGGAACCAACGGCTTGTGCAGCTCATTGACCACGGCAGACTTGCCGATACCGGAATATCCCGAGACCAGCACCAACTCCGGTCTGCCGCCGGCAACGATGCGATCGAACGCGGTGAGCAGCGTGTCGAGCTCACGATCCCGACCATACAACCTCTCGGGAATCAGGAGGCGATCTGGAGTGTCATGATCGCCCGGCGCGAACTCGTGGATGCACCCTTGCGCCTCCCAGTCGCGGAGGCAGCGCCGCAGGTCGCTTTCAACTCCCGCCGCCGTCTGATAGCGCTCCTCCGCGGTCTTGGCGAGCAGCTTCATGGTAATTGCACAGACCGACGGGGGAATGCTTCTGAGTCTCTCACTGGGTAGTACCGGTTTCCTGGCGATGTGGCAGTGCACCCACTCCATCGGATCGGAGGCCGTGAACGGCAGACCGCCGGTCAGCATTTCGTAGAAGGTGACACCCAGAGAGTAGAGGTCGCTGCGCGAATCGATCGATCGGTTCACGCGACCCGTTTGTTCGGGCGCCATGTAAGCGAGCGTGCCCGCGAGAACCTCCGGAGGCGCGGGCCGCTGGCGCTCGCGCGGGAGGCGCGAGGCAATACCGAAACCGGTGAGCCAAACGTGCGCCGACGCGGGCTCGACGAACACGTTGGCTGGCTTGATGTCCTTATGGATCAGCCCCTTGCCATGCAGCCTGCCGAGCGCGGCGGACAGGGCCGTGGCGAGCTGCAGAAATCGCCCGATTTCCATCGGCTGGTCCAGCAAGCGATCCAGGGGCTCGCCGCCGGCGTACTCGACAACCAGCATTGCCCGTCCCGATTCGCGAACCAGTTCCACCGGCCGTAACGCCCACGTTCCATCGAGATAGTCCTTGAGCTCGTATTCGTGGGCGAGGCGCTTGATGCTCGCAAGAGTTGGGTACTCGGCACCGGCGAGGATGGGAACGAATGCATGTGCATGGCCCTCGGCATCCTTCCGCAATACCTTGCAGAAAGCGCGTTCGGCGTCCTGCCACAGCACCTCTGTGCAGTCATTTCGCGCATTCGCGTCCGACAGTGCGGATACATTCATCTGTCGATCTCCGTTGTCGAGTCGACGATCAAGGTCAGTGCCTGTTCAGCGCGCTCCGTGAAACGCCTTACCGCGCGCAACCGCGGACCGAAGACAGTCCATCAGGGCAGCCTCCACCAACGGCTTGTGAAGGTAGCACTCCACGCCCAGTTTCAGCATGCGCTCCCTGAGGCGATCATCCGGATAGGCCGTGATGAGGATTGTTGGGATTGCGTGACCTCTTTGGATCAAGTGGTTGTAAAGCTCCACGCCCGTCATTTCAGGCATATGGATATCGGCGACCAGGCAGGCGGTACCGGCAAGCTGGGGGGATGCCAGGAACTGCGCGCCCGAGGGGAACACCGCAACGGCGTAGTCGAGGGACTTCAGCAGCCTTCGCATGGAGTCGCCGAAGGACTGGTCGTCATCAACGATTGAGATCAGCGATGGCTCGGACAATATGGCCTCCGGTGGGTCGAACGCGGCCACCACGCCGTGCCCCGAGCGGCCGAACGCCGCTTCGGACTGCAAGCATGACCCTGTAACCATGTAGTGGCCCTAAGCCTTGGTTTAGAGTGTTGGCTCCTCGCGAAGCGCCTCGCGTCTGTCCAAGAGGCCAGGTTCGGGCTAGGATCAGGCGCCAGGCCGTAGCTGCAGAAACGGACAAGATCGATGCGCTTTTCCGTGGACCTTCAATCCCGAGCGAAAGCAGTGCCGGATTCGAATGCTTGCGTGGTAGTGATCGACGACGATCCGGACTTTCGCGACTCGCTCGGACGACTCCTGCGCTCCGTCGGAATGCATTCCCAGCTATTTGCGTGCATTGCCGACTTTCTCGGCTCCGAACCCGCCGATTGCGCCACCTGCCTCGTGCTCGACGTGCGATTGCCGGGGCGCAGTGGACTGGATTTCCAGCGCGATCTCGCCGCGGCCAGCGTCCGACTCCCGATCGTCTTCATTACGGGGCACGGCGACATCCCGATGAGTGTGCAAGCCATGAAGGCGGGCGCCGTCGAGTTCCTCACCAAGCCGTTCCGCGACCAGGACTTCCTGGATGCCGTGAATGTCGGGCTCGCTCGCGACCGTGAACGCCGCGAGAATGAAGCGGCACTGCGGGCGCTCAGATTACGATTCGAAGTGCTGACGTCGCGCGAGCGCGCAATTCTGACTCAGGTCGCGCAAGGACGGCTCAACAAACAGATTGCCGGCGACCTGGGCATCACCGAGACCACGGTGAAGGTTCATCGCAGCAACGCGATGCGCAAGATCAAAGCCACCTCTCTCGCCGAGCTGTGTCGAATGGTGGACCAGCTGAAACTGCCGCCGCAGAGCGCCGAATCTTCCTGAGCGCAGGATGGGTTCAGTCGCGCGGCCCAATGGCCAGTGACTTCAGTTCCTTACCGCCGACGCTGACATACACGAGCTTCCCGCTCCGCGAATCGAAATAAGCATGTGACAGTATTTCCGGTTGCGGAAAAAACGATGCGTTCACCAACTCCCAGCCCTTCGCGTCTGCGAGCTCTCGATACGCATATGCGTAGTTTGAAGATACGCCGGAAAACGGGCAGTTCCATGCAACGAGCACATGGCGACCTATCAGCGTAAATTCCGCGTATTCCGGCATCCCAAACCCTTTGTGGGCTTCAACCCAGGCGCGCACCTGAGATTGATCAGCCAAATGCTTCGGAGGTTCCTCCGCCGCGAATGCCGCCGTCGCGCAAGCCGTCGTTGCAACGATTGCCCATGCCACCAAGCAGACGGTCGAAACAAGACGAGTGAAGTGGGTAGTCATGCTGCTGCGACCTGACAGCTCAGCGCGCCGGCCAGAATTTCTTGCTGGCGAGCTGGGCGCCTTGTGCGAGCACCGCCAGCTTTGCCCATACCACGTCGGGATCCACGCCGCCGGACCCAACGTGAATGCTGAATCCGCAGTCCGTTCCGGCCATGACATTATCGCGGCCTGCCAGGTTGGCATATCGCCCGATTCGCTGCGCAACCAACTCCGGATGCTCGATGTAATTTGACTGCACTTCAATGACGCCGGGGATGAGCACCTTGCCGTCGGGAATCCTGACGTCTTCAAACATCGACCACTCGTGTGCATGGCGCGGATTGGCCGCTTCAAACTGCACTGCGTGGGGCTTGGCCTTCCAGATCAGGTCCACGATGTCTTTGAAAGGCACATCACAATGATGAGGGCCCGGATAGTTTCCCCAGCACAGGTGCATGCGTACCTTTTCCGCCGGAATGTTGACGAGCGCTCGGTTCAGCATCTCGATGTGCAGCTCCATTTTGTCACGGAACTGCGCAAGGGTGAGATCGGCGTACTGCGAATGGCGGCCCATCGCGAGATCCGGACAGTCGATCTGCAACATGATGCCGGCGTTTACGATCGCCTCGTATTCGTGGCGCAGCGCTTCAGCGAGCGCGGCAAGGTAACTCTCGTGGGTTGGGTAAAAGTCGTTGCGGAAGAAATAGCCGGTCACTCCCGGGGATGCGGCACTCATGAACAAGCCCATTGCTGCGTGCTTCTTCGCGGCAACCTGCAATCTGCCGGCATCTGCGCTCGAGGCGTTCACATCCTTCATGCTGATTGCGGCATTGCATGCCGGCGTTTTGCGGTGCTTGCGGCCTGGATCGGCAAATACGCGGGCCTTGGTCCGCGGATAGTCTTCGATGTCCTGGAATACAAAAGCGTTGCCCGCGCCACCGAAACCGGTCAATCGATCCTTGATGTAGGTGGCGTAGCTCGGCTTGGGCCACTCGCCGTCGTTCACTATGTCGACGCCCGCCTTGACCTGGCGCGCAACAGCTTCGTTGACGGCGAGGTCGATCCGCTCGGCCAATGCCACCTGGTCGATGGGAATACCATCTTCGCGTGCGAACATGATCTCGATCAGATCGTCGGGACGCGGCAGGCTGCCGACGTGGGTGGTCAGAAAGCGGTTTTCACTGTTCATGGGGCCTCTGGCGACGGCGATAGCGGGCCTGCCTACTATAACGCCGCGGGGACAGTGGCTACCTTTCAGCCTGACGGCTGCTCACCCGCGACCGAGAGGACGAGACGGAAGCTAATGAGGACGGCCCCGACGGGCAGTAGCGAACTCAATTAGCTCGACACCCTGCAAAGGGAGGCTGCGGTCGAATGCCACGCTGCTGTCGTGACCTCGGGGTCCGATCTGAACCTGTCGAGCCGTCATTCGGGCTGCGCGAACCATGTGCTCAACCTGCTTCAGGGTCGGAGACTCCGGTGAGCCCATCGACTGCCAGGTCGTGAACGCATTGCCATTCTCGCGATCAACTCGCCAAACGCGCGCGTGGCGTTCGAGACCTGGAGCAAGACCAGTGAGGACGAGGTGCACCTCAGCCGCCGGCCCTGGCACGTCGTCGTCATGGTAGTGCCAGAGAAGAATATCCACCGTGCCGTCCTGCGACCGGGTTGCCAGTACGCCGACGTCGGGCGAGCTCCTGACGCCCTGCGACTCAATGAGCTCCAGCGGCAGCTCGCCGCTGCTCGTCGCAGCCACTTGCTCAGTGCCCAGCCGGGAGAACAGCCGGAACACATTGAGCACCGGCAGATCGACTCCATTGGTTGCAAGCTGCCGATAGCCTGCGAACCAGGGCTGATCGACGAAAGTGAAAGCCCAGGTGAGAGCCCCTTCGAGCTGCACTTGATGTCGCCGGGCCAGCTCCCACAGGCGCACATAACTCGCAGCCGTATAGCTCGAATACAGTGTCCCGTTTCGATAGGCGTTCTGCGGCCCCGGACAGGCAGCGCAGCCCTCCGGATCATTCTCACCGATGACAATCGGCTTGTGGGCCAGCTCGGGTATGGCAGCGATCTTGGCAAAAGCCTCGTCCACCGTTCTGAGCTGGTTGGATATGCCCATCTGGACGTGACCGTCCACCACGGCAGGCTGTCCCTTTGCATGGAAGGAGAGGAAATCAGTGGGAGTGCCGATTTTGCCGGTCGCATAGTTGGTGCCCGTGTTGATGTGACGCAGGAAACCGTCCATGAAGCTGCCGCCCGACCCCGCAACATCCGGCCCACCTACTCGTGCGCCAGGAATCGCGCGACGCAGCGCATCGACCGCATAGTCATGGAGTCGATAGAAATCTTCAGGGGTCCCGGACCAATAGAAGTCGAGATTCGGCTCGTTCCACACCTCGAAGTACCAGCGCTCCACCTCAGCGCGACCGTAACGCTCGAGATTATGGCGGGCCCATTGATAAACCAACTCAGCCCACTTCCCAAAGTCCCGTGGTGGATACGACCACCCTGCGGTAATCCCTTTGTAAGCCGTGCCCGGCTTCCATGGCCGGCGATACGGGACAGCGGGTGGCGCGGCCGTCATTGCCTCCGGCATGAACCCGATTTCAAGATAAGGATGGATGCCGCGTGCCAGGTACGTGTCAATGATCCGATCGACGATTGTGAAGTCGTAGACCGGCCTGCCCTCCTTTTCGGTGTAGATGTTGGTGCTACCCCATTTGAAGTCGGGCGTCCCGTCACCAGTGGTCATCAGGTTGTGCGCACGGAAATAGACTTGACCCGGGCGCAGACCTCCGAGGTTCATGAGCAGCAGCTCACCCTGCGGACGAGTGGCGTAGTTCGGTTCGTCCGCCCCGAAGAAACGCCAGATTGGCGGCAAATCGCCCACGGTCCTGGTGATATCAACCGTCACTTCAACAGGAAACGCCGCGGCTGGCGCCGGCAGCACCCGCGTCGAGCCCAACATCATCAGCAGCAGCAACACGAATGGTTTCACCGCGCCTCCTCCAATCAAACCATGTAACATCCCGCCGCGGTGCCAGTGTACTGCAACCATTGATTCAAGCGAATTTCCGGGGAGTCTTCTTCCATGTTGAGAAGCGCGTTTTACGCTGCTACCTATTGGTCTCCAATGCTGCTCATTCTGCTGATTGTGGTTGCCCGGATGGGGGCACCATTTCCCTACGGCGGAACCGATTACAAGCAAACCATAGAGGAAAGTGTGGTCGCCGCAGCCAAGGAACGCTCCGACACCGGCGATCTGTATGTCAGGGTCGACGGCGGCGATCCGAGCGCCGACGTTCTGGCTGACCTCAACAGCCGCAAGCTCCCGGCGACGTTCGCACCGTGGAGCCTGCGACCGCGCAGTGCAGGCATGCGAGACAACTTTCTCGCTGTGGACCTCCTCTCCATGCCCCTGTGGCATCTCGCCCTGGTGCGCGTGAAGACCGGTGCGTGCTCGGCGGAACTGACGCTCATCCAGACAAACCAATGGCATGTGTTGTCGCAACGGACTGCGTGCACCTGACGCCGGAGCCACCGGACCGACAATCGAGCGACTCAACCCATTGATTTTCCCATAATTATTATAACGTCGCCAACGTACTCGGCATTTGACTTCAAAGCACGTGGGGCCCGTATTGATTGCTGAGCGCATATACGGGAGAGGCGCCCGGCCGCCGGTCGATCCGGCCTCCACCCAAATGTGGGGATATCCAAGAGGTTCCCGGTTTAGATAAGCCCCTCCACAAGAGGGGCTTCTTCATTTAGGGACCTTGATCGCTTTGCCGACCGCCACGTTGTAGGCGATCACGGAGAATCGGAGCGGTTTCCCCGGCTTCGGCCGCGTCTGCGGGATGTCATCTTGCATAGGCGCTCTGAACATACAGATTCAGACGCCCTCTGCTCGGCGCCGCGACACCTTGAAGTAGACCGTGTACTCAACTCGTTCACCCTGAGCATCAGTCAACTCGATGGTAAAAACGTTGCCGCGCCCGGCCGTTAGTGACAGACACCGCTGGTAGAGACAAGAGTAGTCGGGAACGACCGGCGCACAAGCACTGAGCTCGCCATGGTTCGAATCGGGAGGCGGACTATCGGCCGACATAAAGCCGCTGCTACAGCCCGTGCAATTGCTGATGCCACGCGCTGTAGTCGCGGACCTGCGCCTCCTAGTGACTATGACGGCTATTACTACACCCGCCACTCCGAAGGCGGTGACAAGCCGCTGCCTGTCATCTCTACGAACGGAACCCACACCGCCGATTCGAGTCATTGCGCGCAGCTCGATTCGACGCGTCATGCGCAGGATATCCGGCGGCACATGTTGAATTTCTGTGCTGTGGCCCGCGAGGTGCGGTGTTAGAATCCGAGCATGAAGCGTATCACGCGCAGCTACCGGATTCGTGCCTATCCGAATGGCGCGCAGCGCCGCCTTCTCGAGCGCTGGTTCGGGGCCAGTCGATGGCTGTGGAACACAACACTCGGGATTCGCTCGGAGGCGTATCGCGTCTGCGGATTGACACTAGCGGGCGGTGATCTCTCGCGCTGGCTAACGCAATGGAAGCGTACCGCAGGACACGAGTGGCTCGCCGCCGTGCCCGCAACGTGTCTGACGCAGTGTTTGCGAGATCAGGATACAGCGTTTCGAAACTTCTTTGCCCGCCGGGCGCGGTACCCGAAATTCAAGCGCAAGAGGGCGGCCGCGAGCCTGCGGTTTCAGGACGCGGGAGCGGCCTGGGCACGAGGGGTGGTGAGTCTGCCGAAGTTGGGATCGCTCAAACTGGCCGAATCGCTTCCTAAGGTCGAGCGGCCGGACCTGGTGACCCTCTCGCGCGATGCCGCGGGGCACTACTACGTCAGTTTCTGCGCAGAGGTGGAGGCGTCCTTGATGCCCATCACGCATCGTGCGGTGGGCGTGGATGTAGGACTGACGCATTTGGCGACGCTGTCAACAGGTGAGAAAATCCCTAACCCGAAATGCTATCGCGCACGCCTGAAGTACCTGCGTCAGCAGCAGCGGTGTCTTGCACGGCGCCAGAAAGGCAGCCGACGCCGTGAGAAGCAGCGGCTGCGCGTGGCACGAGCCCATGCTCGGGTGAGACAAGAGCGCCAGTACGCCCTGCACGCACTCACGACCCGGTTGGTGCGCGAGTTTGATCTGATTTTCATAGAAGACCTGAACGCGAAGGCGATGGCGCGCGGGCTGCACGCCAGCGCGATCCACGACGTCGCGTTCAGCGAGTTGCGCCGCCAGCTCACCTACAAGTGCAGCTGGTACGGCAAGATCCTGGAAACGGTGGATCGCTGGTATGCCTCGAGCAAAACGTGCTCGAAATGCCGGTACATCCTCGATGAGTTGCGGCTCGATGTGCGACAGTGGACGTGCCCCAGATGCGGGACCTGCCACGATCGCGACATCAATGCCGCACTGAATCTGCTGGCGGAGGGCCTTCGCCAGCTGGCCGGTTGTGATAACCGGGACCTGCGCGTGGATGCGGGAGATGCATGCCCAGAAGAAGACCTTCTGGCGCAGGTGCTCGCAGAGGAAGCGCGAAGCGGGCAACGGAATCGAGCCTGTCTGGAACAGGCGCGGTTCCGTTAGCAGTGCAGTCAAGCGCATTCAGTTCTCCGACCCGGATCGCACCTGGTTCTACATCGATCCAGCTACCGGCCAGGTTCTGGAGCGCAGCACGCACTTCAATCGCATCTATCGCTGGCTGTATAACGGGCTGCACTCCTGGGACATTCCCTGGCTGTTGGCACGCAGACCTCTCTGGGATGTCATGGTCTTGGCCTTTTCACTGGGCGGCGTGACGTTGTCGGTGTTGGGAATCGTAGTAGGAATCCGGCGTCTGCGATTTGATTCGCGACGCCGTGCTGCTGCTTAGATTCCCCCTTTGACGGTTGCTGCATCTGACTCGGATGCGTGTGCCGTGCCGATCTTTGAAGTCCAGTGCGCACCCGTGGAGGTGGCAACGGACGCACGGGCGAGCTTCGTGGGGCCGCGCGGTGAGTCAGACTTGGCATTCGCCGCGTTTACACCATCCACGGCATTCACGCCATTCGCGGCTTGGCCCGTTCCGATTGACGCGGTCCAGTGGGGCGATGCCGGCGCACCCTGCGAGCCCGTGACTGCAATCTGGCTGCTGGCCGATGTGTGTCCATTGCCGATCTTGGCCGACCAGTTGTCTGTGCCGCTGGGTCCCACGGCGGCAACCTGGTTGGAACGCACGCCGTCTGAGTTCGAGGCAGTGAGGTCCTTCACGTTCACGATGCGATTGCCACGTAAGGTAAGGACGTCGAGATGTTGGGCGGTCGAGAAGCCGGCGGACGTACGATCGTTTGCTGTCAGCGTGTAATGAGCGAAGACCGTGTTGGCATCGTTGGTTGGGTAGATCCACAGATTCGAGAGCCGCTCGTCTCGATGACTCCGCGCGCGAGCTGACACTTCAGCATTGAGAGCGTACGCGGCACGGCTGAGCAGCTCTTGAGACTGCTGAGCACGATCGGTGGCGGGAACATTGAATGGCACCTCGCCTGCCGAAGCGCGCGGCGCGCTCAGGATCAGCGGGAGGGATGCAGCGGCAACAATTGCGAGTGAATTTCTCATGACAGTCTCCAGTATTTAGACGGTGGCCTTGGTTATGTGCATATGCATCTGTGTATATACACATTTAATTGCAAATCAATAGTTCGTTTCTCATGCGTTTGAGCGAAATCAGCTGGCTTTTGCCAGTGCCAACAATTCGCGGCGCATTCGCGCAGCCGCTGCGGCACCGACATCGGCTTCCAGCTCCGACTGGGCCTTCGCCCAGAGGGGAAAAGCCTGCTTGAGCTTACGTAGCCCGGCGGCGGTCAATGCGTAGACCAACTGGCGCGCATCCTCCGTGCTCGGTCGAGTATTCACCAGCTCTTCTCGCTGAAGCGGTTTCAGCGCTCGCAGCAGCGTGGTCCGATCCATTACCAGCGCGTCCACCAGCTCGGCCATCGTCATCTCTTGTGCCTCATCGACGGTGGCCAGAATCGAGAATTGCGCGCTGGTGAGCCCTGCTTCCGACAGATGGCGCTCGTAGAGCCTGGTCAGGTGCCGAGCCGCCTGGCGTGCCGCGAAGCAGTTACAGCCGGAAAGTCGGGTCAGGGTCTTCATGGCGGGTAGTATAAGTGTGTATATGCACTATTGCAAGGGGGGGCCCCCGCCCTGCTCACATCCACTGTCCCGGCAATTGGCTGGCTTGCTTCACCCAGGCCGTGAACTGAGCTTCGTCGAACGGCTGGTCCTCATGGATGTTGAGATAGCGCGTGTCCTTGCTCTTGGACTTGCCGGGCGGGACGGGGTGCAGCGATGCGCCCCGGAAGAAAGCCACTTTGACGTACTTGGTTAGGCAATGGATCCCGAGGAACCACCCCTGCCCTTCGACGCCATACAAGGGCGAGTTCCATTTGACCGCTTTGTGCACACCGGGGACGGTGCGCACGATGAGTGCATCAAGGCGGCGTCCAACGTCGCGTTTCCAGCCTGGCATGGCCGTTATGTAGGCCTGCACGGGGGCATTGCCGTCGGCCTTCGCGATTTGCGGGTTGCCGCCGGATAGGAGGCGTGGCTTCGCCACAGTGCTTACTCCTTCCCGCTGGCGTGTCGGCTGCTCTGCGACCGGCCGGTGTAGGGCAACACAAACAAGTACAGACCAGTGAGCAGGAGCAAGGCGAGCGGGAACAGCGCCAAGAGACCAATCCACACGGCTTGTTCCTTCTGTATCAAGGCGACGATGTTCACGATGACCGCCAACGTGAAGGCGATGGACAGCCAACGGTGAATCTGGCGAATCCAGGTATTCGAATTCAATGGACCTCCTTCCGAAGACTTCAGTCCGCCCGTGCCAAGAGCTTCTCCAGATTCCCAAAGAACGCCTGCCACCCATGGTTGGCACCGTGGTAAGCCTGCTTCTGACCCGGCCGGAAGCCTGACTGCTCCATGCGCAGGTGGGTTCCCTTGCTCGTTGGCGTAAGAGTAAAGGTCACCACGCTCTTCAGATTGAAGGCCGCATCGTCGTGCGCAAAATTCCAGGTGTAGGACAGCGTTTTGTTGGGCTCGACGGTGAGGACCTCACAATCCAACACGCCGCCCCAATCGCCGCGCAGATTGAAACTGTGGCCGACGACCGGCTTGAAGTCGTTCTTCATGAGCCACTCCTCGATCAGATGGGGTTGTGTCAGCGCGCGCCAGAGCTTTTCCGGCGGATGGGGGATCTCACGTTCGACAACGACGGAGAGCGCTTCGATCGATGTTTCGTTCACTGGTCCATCCTCTTTAACAAGTCTTCGAGATCGTCAAACCGCTTCTGCCAGAACCCGGCCATCTGGCTCGTCCAGTCGATCAAAGGAGCGAGCGCGCGCAACTGTGCGCTGTAATGGGTCTGGCGTCCTTCAGGGCGCTCGCGCACCAGCCCGGCTTGCTTCAGGACGCCGAGATGCTTGGAGACGGCCGGTTGGGAAACTCCGGCCCGCGCCGTCAATGCCCCGACCGTCTGCTCGCCTTCGCGGCACAATCGCTCGAAGATAGCCCGCCGGGTCGGATCCGCGAGCGTTCTGAACAGCACGTCATGAGTCTTGGGCATTGCGGATCAATAAACCTTCTTGGATCCATAACCGGTCGGCTATTTGATAAATATATAACCGCAGAGCTATATTAATCAATAGCCGACAGGTTATTGATCCTGTCGCCCACCCCCTGAGAACCTCCAGGAAGACAACATGAAGAAATCCGGCGCGAGCCAGGACCAGTCGGCAGCGGAGCTCATCTCCAGGAGAATTGTCGAGCTTGGGGACTGGCGCGGAGAAACCTTGAACAGAATGCGCAAGCTCATCAAGGAAGCCGATCCGGACGTGCTCGAGGAATGGAAGTGGATGGGCACGCCGGTCTGGTCACACGACGGCATCATCTGCACCGGTGAGTCCTACAAGAAGGTCGTGAAGCTGACCTTCGCCAAGGGTGCGTCTCTGAAGGATCCGGCCCGTCTCTTCAACTCGAACCTCGACGGCAATGTACGCCGTGCAATCGACATCCACGAAGGCGAGGAAGTGGACGCGTCCGCCTTCAAGACACTCGTTCGCCAAGCGATCGCCCTCAACGGTGCTGGCAAGGCAGCGAAGTCCGGCAAGGCGAAGTCAGCAAAGAAAGCTGCGAAAAAAGCCAAGTCCTGAAGCGGCCCGGTTGCGGTCCAACGGGCCTAGGCCTGTGGGCACGCACGCCGTGCCACGGACCGGCACCGGCGTCCACGGCGAGTCAGCGTTACTTGGCGTGACCAACCGCCCAGACATACGCCGCCACCGCAGACACCTCGTCCTTGGAAAGCTGCGCGCCGCCCATCGGCGGCATTGCGCCCAGTGACTGCTTGGGCACAGGAACGCCCTTGGTAATCGTCTCCGTCAGCGCCTTGAGGCTGCCATCACTCCACAACCATTTGCCGGCGGTGAGGTTGGGACCGAGCGATGTGCCCTTGGCATCGGACGCATGGCAACCGCTGCATGTTCCGCCTGCGGCCTTGCCATGGAAAATACGATCACCCAGGGCCACCTGTTCGGCAGTCGCTCCCTGCGGGACCGGCAGAGCAGCTCGTCCCGCATCTGGGTGAGTTCCCTCGGGCGGATTGGCCGCGCCTGAGCTGGCAGCAGCCACTACTTTGGGAGCCGGCGCAGCTTCGATCCGCGTCGCCGCGGTCCCGGCGGTGTAAGTCACTCGCCAGATACGCCCTTTCACGTCGTCCGAAATATAGAGCGCGCCATCGGGTCCCGCAGCCAACCCCGACGGACGAAATGTCGCTCGACCCGGCGCTTTTTCCGCGCCCGCAAAACCGTCCGCGAAAACTACATAGCTGCCCGACGCTTTCCCTCCACGCATAGGTTGATACACGACGTTGTATCCACCTTGGGGTCCTGGCGCTCGGTTCCACGAGCCGTGAAACGCGACGAAGGCTCCGCCTCGATAAGGTTGGGGAAACTGATGACCGGTGTAAAACAACAGGTCGTTCGGGGCCCAGTGCGCGGGAAAGAATGCGGCCGGCGGCAGTTTGTCAGAGCAAACGCCAGCCGTTTTTCCGCCGTCGCCGCCGTACTCCGGGGCGAGGACCAACTTTTTCTGCTTGCCGTCGAAATAGCATTGGGGCCAGCCGTAGTCTCCGCCCTCTTGCAACAGGACCACCTCCTCGGCTGGTAACTCGTGACCCTGCTCGGGGCGGTACAAGGCAGGCCAGTTTTCGCTCAGTTGGTCGCGCCCGTGCTGCGTGACGTACAGCTTGCCAGTCGCATCGAACGACATGCCCTCGCCATTGCGAATACCAGTGGCATACCGTTCGGCGGGCGAGAATTTCTGACCAGTTTTGTTGGCGTCGTAGCGCCAGATGCCGGCCCTGGTCTCCTGCTCAGTGCAGGGTTTGAGCCCCATGGAGCCGGGCATGCGATTCTTTTCCTCGCAGGTGTTCGTCGCTGAACCCAGGTCCACGAAGAGTCCGCCCTTGGAGTCGATAACAAAGGGATGCATTGGATGGTCGCCAGTCAGCGGCATCCCCGAAACAATGACCTCGGGCGCTCGTTTCGGGACGACACTGCCCGCGTCCATTCCATAGCGGAGAATGCGGTCGTTCTGCTCAACGTACAGGGCGCCCTTGTAAATCGCGATGCCGGTGCCACCTGCGGAACCTTGCGCCACACCGTCGCCAAAACGCTCGTTCACGTCAGCTCGGCCGTCACCATTCGTGTCTTGTAGCGCGACGAAAAAGCCGCCAGCTGGAGGCTTATCGTTGTCGTAATAAACGCCACTCCAGGTGTTTACGTAGACGACCCCGTTCGGGGCCACGACCAGGTGACGCGCGTGGCCGATGTTGTCCGCGAAGACGGTCGCGCAGAATCCGGGAGACAGCGTAATGCCGCTATCGCCGGAGGCGCACTGCGCTTGCGCGGGAGACCCTTGTCCCGGCGGCGGAGCCTTTGGATCCGCTGCCCACGCACAGGTACCAGCAACCGAAGCAATTACAAGGGAAAGCGTAAACAGTCGCATATTGAGTTATTCCCCGACGTATACAGCGACTCTACCAGCTCAGCAGTAGCGCGGGTAGCCGGACGCCGATCTGGCTCAAGCGATGGCGCATGGGCCGATCTAACCCACCTGCAGCAACGCCGTCACAGTCAGCCGCCATTCGCTCTTGTCCCGCGGCGGCTGGAACTGTCTTTTGATATTCGCCGCGTGCAGGATGCGGCACGGATAGACAACGGCGCTATTGAACCTCAGCTCATTCGAGAAGATCGCCTCGAACAGCAGACTGTCGCCATTCATATATTGCTGCTGCGGCGCTCCGTGGACCCGCAGATCGTTATCGAGCGCGAGCCGGTAGTTATTGCAGTTTTCAGCGGTGATTTCTTCATAGCCGGTGCGGCGATGCCGGTAGAACGATGTCCCGGAAAACCGTGTGTCGCACAAATAAATCACCGCCGCGAGCAGGTTGGGATCTGTTGAATCGTAGTGAGGAATGCGCTGGATGGGCAGCAAGTCCGCGCTCGCGGTGGCAACAAAAGAGAAGAAGCTGACATCGCTACGTACCACCCGGCCCTCCTCCAACATGCCACTGCGCTGGAGGATCGGCGTGAGCCAGGCGCGGAACGCGGTTGAGAAGCTCTCAGGCACCGGAGCGCGCAAACCCGGATAAAGATTACTGCGGTCATGCGAGTAGGACTGATCGAAACCCAACGCAGCAACCCCTTCGGGGTCGTGCAGGACGTTATCGACCATGCTCACTGCAATTCCGCGCCGGCCAACGTGCGCCAACCTCACCTGCGCATGGTCATTGAATAAGAACTGCGACATCAGCTTGCGTTACTGTGCCACGCGCGACTGAGGGCAATGCGCTGGTTCTTCAGTCGAATGAGTTTGAATATCTGTCCGCTGGCAATCAATACGGCATAGATCAGGTCGAGATACCCAGTCTTCCACAGGCGTGCGATCTCGCCCGGCTCGAGCTGCCGCAGTTTTTCCTCATCCAGTCCGTAAAGCCCCTGGACCTGCAAGGGTGTTCCGTCATCCAGCACGATATCGAGCAGGATGGGCGCCAGCAGATCCAAGGACAACAGGGTTGCTATGAATTGCTCAGTGGCGCTTTTTCCGGCCACCAGCTCGCCCAGGATGGCCAGTATCTCCTTCAGATAGTCAGAGTCACTCCCATCGGGATTGACTATCGCTTTCGCGTCGGTGCCGCCAGCGCCGGTCGCAGTGCCAGTGCCAGTGCCAGTGCCAGTGCTAGTACCAGTGCCGTCCAGACACGGACTGTCGAGATCGATGCACAGAACGTTGGCGGCAGGATCATTTGACGCAGCGTTCGTTCCCACGAAGAAGGGCTGTCGCCGCAAGTTCAAAGGCACATAGGCAACGTCCAGCTCCGTGCCCGACCAGAACAAATTCTCCTCCAGACCCAACCCATTCAAAACATAGGAACCGAAACGCCCTGTTTCCGGGTTCTTGGCAAAGACAATCGGGTATTGGGTCGCGGCCTTGCGGAATTCGCTCACCACAACCGGTACCAGGTGTTGACTGGCCGCGGTGGCTTCAGCCAGATCTGCGCGGATCCGCAATCCAGCATGCTCGCTGCGCGACAGTTCGACCAGACGCATGCTTCACCTGTGGATGGCGTGAATCCCTAAATCCGCTGCAGGCCGAGGTCTTTGATCTTGTTGATCAAATCACGATTCTTCGGCAATGTCCGGGTCCACTTCACCTTGAGCGCGTCGTTCTGTGCAAACGCCCGCTGGGCGCTGCCCATGTTGCGCTCCAGTGGAACTGCACCTACATCCATTCTGAAGCCCATGCCAAACAGCACATACTGATAGCTGGCGGCGGGAAACATCTCATTGTTGCTCGTGAAGTCCTGGTCGCCCGGCGCCCGGTAGCGCCACAGCTGCATCTGCTCCTGCAGGCTCTCCGGAATGCTGAGCGGATCGCGGTTGTCGGTCCAGAATTTCGAATCGGTGCGCTTGCTGAGAATGTAGTGCAGCTTCAGAAAATCGATGATCCGATCCCACCGGTATTGGGTCGTCTGGTTGAAGCGCCTGGCCACTATATCCATGGTCTCACGAGTCGCCGGCATCATTGCACTGATCATATCAGCCGAAAGCTCAATCAACACCAGGGCGGATGCCTCGAGCGGCTCCAGGAACCCGCCGGCAAGGCCGACCGCCACACAATTTCCCTTCCAGAAGGTCTGCCGGTGGCCGGCAACAATTTTGATCTCCCGCGGCTGCAGGTCACGATGCGCATCCCCCACATAGGCGCGCAGCTCCGCCAGGGCCGCATCGGTTGTAGTGTGATTGCTCGAATAGACGTAGCCCACGCCGCGCCGGCTTTGCAGCCCGATGTCCCAGATCCAGCCATTTTTCTGCGCTGTTGACACGGTATGCGGGACGATGTCGCTGTGTTCATCACCATAGGGCACTTGCATGGCCAGCGCGCGATCGATGAACAGAACATCGCTGCAGTCGACAAAGGGCACGCCCAAAGTCTCGCCAAGCAACAATGAGCGGAATCCGGAAGCATCAATAAAGAGGTCGCCGCTCAGGTTTCCGGACTTGTTTGTTTCCACGTGATCAATATCGCCTGCGTCGTTCTTTACGACCCGCGTGACTTCGTCAACGACGTGGCGTATGCCCAGATTCTTGACGCAATGATCGCGAACGAAGCCTGCGAATTTGCCGGCGTCCAGATGATAGGCGTAGTTGGCTACTCCGGCGTATTCGGGCGAAGTGATCAGCTTGGGTGCCAGGCCCAACTGACAAACCGCTTCCTGAAAACAGACCGCATCCGAGAACGACGGGGCATCCGCGTGCTCGTCCGAATACTTCGTCCAAAAGGGTGCCAGGTCCAGGCTCGGAAAGCCCTCGGGCAACATCAGCGGATGATAGTAGAAATCGGATTCTTCACCGGTGACCCAGCGTGCGAACTTCGCGCCCTGCTTGAACGAGGCGTTGCATTGCCGGAAAAAGTCCGATTCCGAAATGCCGATCTTCTTCAAGGTCGTACGCATTGTCGGCCAGGTGCCCTCACCTACGCCGACAATGCCGATGGTCTCGCTTTCAATCAGCGTGATTTGCAGACCCTGACCGGATTGCGCGCGATGGCGGGCCGCAATGATACCGGCCGTAAGCCATCCCGCCGTACCGCCGCCGACAATGCAGATGGATCGAACCGGGCTCACCATGAGCTATTTTGCAACCGGACCCCCGCCGACTGCAATTTCGGCGGGGGTCACGCAGGTCAGAACGCGGCGCGCACGCCAATTTTCCACCTGCGCCCGCTATCCTCCGCAGAGAGGAACTGGTTCTGGTAGTAAGCGTACTTCAGTAGATATTGGTTGCTCAGATTCTCGCCCTCCGCGAATACAGCGAAGTTCCTGTTGATGTGATAGGTGGCACTCGCATCCAACTGGTAGCGGGACCGTACCTGAGTCACCGCCTGACCGGCGCCGTTCAACGGAGGCGGCGCGAGGTACTGCAGGAAGTGATCGCGCCAATTGACTGCCATGCGGGCTTCGAACTGGTGCTTGTCATAGAACAGCACGGCATTGGCCGAGTTGGACAGACCGGTCAGCGCGAACTTGTTGGTCAGGTCGGCGGGGTTCAACTGCTTGTCGCTGTGCGCATACGTACCGTTGAGCTGGACACCAAAGCCGGTGTCCCAGAACGAGTGCTGGACTGCCGCTTCCACTCCGGTCACCACCGCCGTCGGCCCGTTCGCGGGCGCAGTGATTGTGAACTGGGCCGGCAATCCGCTCGCTGGATCCAGCAGTGGCGTGCCGACCGAATTCTTCACCGTGCCGGTCGTTTGGTTCAGAACAATGAAGTTGCTGACCGTCTTGTAGAACGAACCGACCGAGACGTAGTCTGCCCGGCCGTAATAGTATTCGAACGAGAGATCGAGGTTGTTGGAGCGGAAGGGGCTGAGGTTGGCGGTGCCGCTCGATGCCGCGAAATTTCCCGGCCGCAGCGTTACCAGCGTCGTTACTGGAGAAAGTTGCTCGAGCGTCGGACGCGTCATCGTCTGTGATGCAGCAAACCGCGCAACCAAGTTGTCCATCAGGTCCCACTTCAACGACAGGGTAGGCAGAATGTCCGTATAGGTGCTGGTGGCCGATACCGTGGCATTGCCTCCAGTCGTGACGCCATATTGTGTCGCGTCAGTGAGCAGCTTGGTCAGCTCAATGAACGGGGTCGACAGACCACTGATGGTCGATTGCGTATTTTCAACACGCACACCCACAACGCTGGTGATGGGTCGATCGAGCAAGCTGCCGGCGAAAACGGCTTCCAGATAGCCGCCGTAGACCCGCTCGGTGACCAGGGAATTGTTACGCAGCGGCGGCGCGAACGTAAATCCAGGCGTAATGGCCTGTTGCTCCTGGGTGATGGCGTTGAACAATGCCGGTCCGCTGAAAGTGAGCCACTGGGACGGCGTGCGATTCGCCCCACTCACTCCAGACAGGTAGTTGCTGCCAGCGTTGAATACGCCAATCGGGATGCTCGATGGCGCGGGGATGGTGTAGCCGCAGGTTGCGCAGCCCGCCAGGCCGTCATTCGAATAGAGCGCCGTATCCTTTTGGTCGCGCGAAAAGTAACCGCCCACACGCAAATCTGCCAATCCGCTCGTCGGATTGTCGCCCTTGATGTCGAGGTCGGCACGAAACTGGTAAATCTTGTCGTCAACGCCATAGCCGCGTAACAGCATGACGTGTTCGAACAGCGGCTGCGTGCCACCCACTACACCGGCATTCGGGCCACTCGTCGGGTTCACGAAACCGGTGACATAGGGCACGATCTGCCCATCCGACTGAAAGCGAACCGTCTGCCCGGGGTAACCGAGCAACGCGAGTTGGCTCTCATCGCCGCCGTCCGGATATTCCTTGGCGCGCGAGTAGCTGCCGTCCAGGCTGAGCGTAACTCGATCAGCGAGCTTCCAGTCGGCATTGATGCCGGTCGCGAGGGTATCGGTGCTTTTGCTGTATGACTTGTCGTGGAAGTCGGACGCTTGACCGACACCCTGTGTCATGTCGATCGCCGTTCCATTGGCGTCAGTTATAACGTTGGTCAGGTTGGACGGCGTGAACCAATGGCCGTATGAACGGTCGTCAGACTTGTCGGTGAACCGCGAATAAAGCGTGTCTGCCGTCAACGTAAGAGCGTCACTCGCCTGATATTGGAATACCAAGGTGCCGCCTATCCGCTTGCGATCCTCGAAATTCACATTGGGCCCGAAGTCTTGCGGGACGAACAAATTGCCCTGCGGATTTGACGGTGTGATCGCCACACCTGCACCGCCGTTGATCTGCGAAGTCGGCGTTCCACCGTTGATGATCCAGCCGTCCGTCGCAATCTGATTGATCCGGTCCTTGCGGCGCTGGTAGCTGCCCGAAGCCAGAATACCCAGGCTGCCGTCGAGAAACCGGTCGCTGACCAGAAAGGAGGCGTCCGGTGCGGCCTTCTTGGAATTCTCCTCATAGTTGGCATCGACGGCACCGGAGAATTTGAATCCGGAATAGTCGAACGGGCGCGCAGTCTTGACATTGATGGTCGAGCCCACACCACCGGACTGCAGCCGTGCCGTCGAAGATTTGTACACTTCGACGCCGGAAACCAGCTCTGAGGCGAGTGTGTCGAACGAAAAGGCGCGCCCGCTGGCCTGGCTGGGATCGGTGGGCGTGGCGAGCTGCCGCCCGTTGAGCAGGACTGTATTGAACTCCGGACCAAAGCCGCGGACCGTAACAAACGCGCCTTCACCGCCGGAGCGATCAATGGACACACCGGTAATTCGCTGCAGCGACTCGGCCAGGTTGGTGTCGGGCAGCTTGCCGATATCTTCGGGCGAGATTGCATCAACAATCCCCAAAGAGTCGCGCTTGATGGTCATGGAATTCACCAATGACCGACGCAGGCCGGTCACGACGACTTCCTCGAGCCCATCGTTTGCGGCGCGTTGTACCGGCTGCTCAGCGGCCTCGGCCTGGGCAAGCCGGATGTAGCCCGGATATCTATCGGGCACCGTGGATGAGGTTGGCGGTGAATTGGCCCGGCCGGACTTGTCACCACTCATGACTTTGGTGCCGGACGTGGATTTTTCCGCGGCGGAAATGAGGCGAATGGTGGCGGTATTTTCCCCGCTGTAGATCGCCTCCAGACCGGTCCCTCGCAACATCTGCTCCAGGGCGATGTGCTTCTCGAGCTGCCCGTTCACTGGATTCGCAGTCGCGCGGCTGACGATATCGTAGCGGTACAGCAACTGCATCTTCGCCTGTGCCGCGAAGTTTTTCAGTGCGTCCGGTAATGGTTGCGGGGCGATGTCAAAGCGCGCTGGATCAGCGCTCGCCCTTCCTGGTGTGGCCAGAACCAGCCCCGATGCGCAGGCCAGCGCCTGCAATACCGCTAACCTGACCAAGCTGTTGGTCGCTCTCATGCCCCCCCCTATAGTCTTCGAGTCCCTGTGACTCGCACGAGTCGTTCCGTTAATACGACCCTTGAGGGGCAAAAAACCCCCGCTCGATTTCTATACAGTTGGCCAGGCGCTACGCAGTGCGCCCTTCAGTCGCGCTATTCAGCGCGCCCTTCGATATAGACGTGATTGGCGTCATCGCGCCTGATCCTGGTACCGAATCCATCCTGCAACATGGTCAGCAGAGCTTCCGCTCCTTCCGGGCTGGTCTGGAAAGTGCCGCCCACGGGCAATTCGCGCAGCGAATCATCGACAATCTCAATCTTGAGCGTGGTGTATCGCATCAGCTCATTGACCACATCCCCCAACGGCTGATCCTGAAAGTACAGACTGCTCTTGCGCCAGGCCAGCAGTCGATTGAGCTGGGTTGCATTCAGCGCGCGGATCACCTCAGCGCGGCCGTGAGCGTCAGCCTGCTCACCTGCAGTGACGGCTGCGGCTGCTTTGATGTCCGATGGAGGAGACTCGTACGCGGTCGCATTTACGACATTGACCGTGCCTTCGCTGACCGTTACCTGCACACCAGCCGGCCCCAGATAAACATTGAACGCGGTCCCGACTGCGCGCACCCAACGATCGCCGGCGTAAACCCAAAACGGCCGGTGCGTATCATGGGCAACTTTGAAATAGGCTTCGCCGCGCTCGAGACGAATGACCCGGCTGCGCTGGCTGTAGTGGACTTCGACCCGACTGTTGGTGTTGAGATCGAACGAGGAGCCGTCCGGCAAGGCGACGGCGGCCTGCTCACCAATCGCGGTTTGAAAGCGGGTGGCCTCCTTCTGCTTGTACACATTCCAGCCGACGCCCAGGACGATCGCGCCGATGGTCGCAGCCGCGGCGCCCGCCAGCCAGCGCCGTGAGCGCGGGGATCTAACCGAGACGGCGTTCATCGACTGACCGAAGTAGACCGCGCGGACCAGGGGACCGGACTTACGCAACTCCTTCCAGGTGGCACACAGCTCGGCATAGGCCTTCGCATTACATGAACGAGCGCGCAGCCAGACTTCAAAGCGCGCCTGATCGTCAGCCGTCACGTCGTCCGCGTTCATCCGGGCAAACCAGTCGCCTGCCTCGCGCTCGGTGTCCTCCGGCTTCGGCAGCCTGTGAATCTCACCCATGGTGCCGCCTCGTGGCGCTATATCGATTCTTCAGATAGGAGTTCGTTTCGCGCATGGCGCGCGAGATGTGCTTCTCAACAGTCTTCACCGAGATCCCCAGGTGGTCCGCTACCTCCTTGTACGAATATTCGTGAAATACGCGCAGCGTAAAGACCGCCCGGCATTGCGGAGGCAGGCGATCGATTGCTTCCTGTACCAGCCGGTTGCGCTCGTCCCGCAGCAGGCCCGATTCCAGCGATTCGCTTTCCGAGTAGTCGCGCGACTCTTCGAAGCTCGCCACGGTGCCGCGCTCTACCGTACGCCGGTGGCGGTATTCATTGGCAGCCAGGTTGCGCGCTGTGGAAAAGAGAAAGGCTCTGAGCGTGGTGACCGACTCGCGCTCACGGTAGGTCCGCAGAAAGGCTTCCTGGACGATTTCCTTCGCCGTTTCGCTGGATCGCACGAAGCGGCGAATATAGCGATGCAAAGCCTGGCGGCTCTCGGCGAAGAGCTTGGTGAAAGTGTCGGTGCGGGACTCTGCTGACATCGGCGTTGCCGTACGATCCGTCTCAGCTACCCTACCCCTGCAATGGGCGCCGCGGCAAATATCAAAACTCGGATGGGGGGTTTTGCCCCCTCGCGTGTCGTAAGACTTTTAGCTAGGGGAAACGGAGGATCGGCTCGGTTCCGTCCCACACCTGCGCCGCTCGGTGCATCTTATTGAAGAACCGCAGCGTTCGCTCATTGGGCTCGATGAGCTCGATCATCCCGCCCGGATGAAGGTCCGTCGCGACGTACGCGAAGCGCATCCCGGCCGCGGTAGTCCCATGCTGCACTGGCTCGATCCCCAGCTGCGACAACCGGGACAGGTCACGCTCGACGGACTCTGTAATCACACCCATGTGTTGCAAACCACCGATGTCACGTGCCAGGAATTCCGTATAGATGGATGGCACGTTGTTTCGTTGGCGGATGAGCTCGATCTGGATGTCGCCCCAGTACGCAATCGCCACGGTCACATCGATATCAGTCGCAGGCCGGCCGCGATACCAGGCTTGCGCAAACTCCACGTGGTCGAAAACGAAGAACGGCCCAACACCCATCACCCGCGTCCAGTGATCCAGCGCACCGTCCATATCGGGCACCACGAACGCATTCTGCATGATCGTCCCGAATATGCGCTCCATGCTAATACTCCAGCCGGGTAACCCAACGAATGCCGCGTGCCAGGATTTCGTTGTACACGGGCGATTCCCAGCTACAACGCTCCACGGTCGGGTACTCGGCAACGTAAGGTTGCATGTCGTAGCGCCCTCTGCAGTGACCTAGCGTGAAATACAACACCTCGCCGCGGCCATGAGGGTGCAGATACAGTACCGGCCGCTGCTCGTCCGAAAACCACTCCCGCTCGGCAAAACCGCGTGCTTTTCCGTTGTATTGAGTGTGCAGGAGCACGTGATTGGGGCCGTGCAGCTCGGATAGATACAACTCATCCGTGACCGTGAAGGCACTTATTCCGGACAACAATGGATGTTCCGGGTCGGTGACTTCGACCCGATACTCGCCCATGGGTGGATGCGCAATGAACTGGCTGCCCAGCAACCGCATGAAATCGGGCGCCGTACGCGGAGTCGACACGCGGCCATCCGTCCCCCAATCAATGAAGGAGTTGGTCGCATGGAGGGCCAGCCAGCGTCGGCCGGAGCTTACGAGCTCGGCCAGTACCTGTTGTTGTGCCTCATCCGGACGTACGTCGCATGTGAAGGTCACCAGTGCATCCGCCGCCGAAATGGCCGCTGTATCTGCAAAGTCCTCTGCCACTCTGACCCGGATCCGCTCGTGGACGTGCAGGAGCTTCAGGAGCTCAAGCCTGGCGAAGTCGAAATCGTGAAACCGTCCCCCAACGACGAAATAGACGTTGATGCGCGACTGGGACACTATTTCTTCCCGGCTATGTACCGATCGAGCTCCTTGTGGAAGTGCCGCACCCGCTGCTCCTGCTCGCTCCACAGGGGACCGCGGAATGCCCGCGAGCGAATGCCCTTCTGTTGCACCGGCAGCAGCTCGGAGTCCTGGTCGAGCACGTCACCGAGATTCGGTTTCTCACCCACCGGCACATGGATCACATTGGGACGCGTTCTGCCCGTGACATCGATGCCGGCCGGCAGACCCATCCAGGCTGGAACCGTGTAGTCCGGATCGTCCACGTGACGATAGAGAATCATGGTGTCGTAGTAGAAGGTCTCCGGATCCGTGGCATGCGGCAGGAATCGCATGATGAATACGCCTTCCGGATGCATCCCCATCTGCACGTTGGGGAACAGGCCGGTAGCCCAACTGTCGGTGAGCTGTCCGTCCGTAAACTTGTCGTAGTGTGTCAGCCCGACGGCGCGTGCCCGTTGGCGCTTCGATCTCTGAATGGCCAGCCGCACATCGCGCGCATTGCCATTGAATGAGCTGGGATCTATGCCGCCTTCCTTCAGCATGAACTGCAAGTACGGATCGACTGTGTCCTGGTCCGCCACACGATGGGACTTGACGCAGATCGGCACGATCATCCGGCTGGCACCATTCGGGTACAGATCGTACTGACTGTAGTCCTCCATCACACCCTGTGTCTGGGGATGGACCCAGGGCAGATGATAGGTTTCATAAAACGCATCCACCCCGGTCTTCCAGTTGGCCTGCCATTCGCTGCGCACCTGATGCACCACACGCATCCGGTCGATCTCGTAATTCTCGATATAGCCGGCGGGCAGCCCCAGGTATTCAGCCAGCGGGGGCGCATTGCCGTCCATGTTGATAAACACGATGCCGCCCAGGCTCTCGCACCGCACCTCGGTAAGGCCGGGCTTGTGTGCGATCAGCCGCGGATTGAACGTCGCCTGGTCGGTGATGCGCTCCAGCGCTCCATTGCAACCAAACTGCCAGCCGTGGAATGCGCAGGTGAACCGTGCAACGCTGCCTTGTTCATTCAAGGCCACGCGGTTACCGCGATGTGGACAGACGTTGTAGAACGCTTTGACCTTGGCGTCTTGCTGCCGGACGAGAATGAATTCCTCCGCTCCCACCCCAAAGGTGAAGTAATCGCCCTCTTCCGGGATGTCGCTTGTAACACCCGCAAGCAGCCAGGTACGGGGCCAAAGGCGCTCCCATTCGAGCTTCATGAATTCGCGCGAGTAGTAGCGCGTGGGATCGACAACATCCAGTCCGTTGTCGATGTCAGGTTGCTTGGCCTCCAGGGTGTCGCTCGCCGCACCCAGACTCATGGGCCACTCGACCTTGTAGTTCACCGCCATACATCACCCCTCTACCGGCTCGGCACCTTGAAATAGTCAGGTATGCCCGCTGGCCAGACTTCGCCGTGCTGATTGTTGCCGCCGTCCACCACCAGCACATCGCCCGTGATGAATTTTCCGGTCGGCGCGGACAGATACACCACGGCCTGCGCGATATCGAACGCATCGCCGAGCTGGCGCATCGGATTCGAGTAGCGGAACTGCTCGGCATCCTGGCGCTCGTAGGCGTTCAGCCCCTCGCTGTCTATGGATCCCGGCGAGACACAATTGACGCGAATACCCAGCGGCGCCCATTCGGTTGAAACCGTCTTGGACAGATAGATCACGCCGGCGCGTGCCGCGCACGTGTGGGCAACCTGCGGCATTCCGCGCCAGACGTTCGCCACGATGTTGACAATGTTTCCCGGTCGCGACTGCTCGCGCCAATATTGGGCCGCGGCCTGCATCATGTACCAGGTGCCGTTGAGGTTGGTATCGATCACGGCCAACCAGCCTTTGACACTGAAGTCGATGGCGGCCTGCGGGAACTGGCCGCCGCCGTTATTGATCAAAGAGTCCAGGGCACCGAAGCGCTGTTGAGTCGTGTCAATCAGGCGCTTGACCGCCTCTGGATCACGGATGGTCATGGATACCGAGGCGATCTCGCGGCCCAGTTGCTTGCGGATGCCTTGTTCGGTCTCCGCCAACTTGGCCGCATCCCGGCCGCAGATCATGACGTTGGCGCCCAGACGGGTGCAGACGTAGGCAATCGCGCGGCCAATACCGCTTCCGCCGCCTGAAACCAGGAAGGTCTGGCCCGCCAGCAGGTCGTCGCGAAATGCGAGCGGGCGCGTGGCCAGCTCGTCATCCGTAGTGCCCCAGGGTTTGCCTGGAGATTCATCGTCCGCGCAAGCGTGCGGTGTGTCAGCCATTAATCGAATCCACCTTGAAGTAGTTGTCGGTCCTCAGCGGGCCAATCCGAAGATGGCAACGCTTGCCACATTGCGGTTGGGAATCCCCCCGAGGTTGTGCGCAAGCCCGATCGCGGGACTCGCCAGTTGCCGTTGTGCTGCCCTGCCCAACAGTTGCAAATAGATCTCGTATGTCATGCGCAGTCCGGTGGCTCCGATGGGATGCCCGAAACATTTCAGACCACCGTCGATCTGGCACGGTATGGAGCCGTCCCGGTCGTAGCGGCCTTCCTGGACGTCGCGCGGCGCGCACCCATCTGCGGAAAAGCCCAGATCCTCCATGAGCACCAGTTCCGTGATCGAGAAGCAATCGTGCACTTCCGTCAGGTCGACCTGCTCACTCGGGTTTGTGATTCCCGCTTCCTGATAGGCGCGCTTGGCGGCGAGCCGTGTTGTGAGCGTACAGCTTCCATCCCAGGACTGGTGGCCCATTTCCACGCCATTGCTGGTAGCAAGCTGCAAGGCTTTGACGGTAACAAGGTCGCGCTTACCCAGCCCGCGCGCAATGTCAGGTGTGGTCACTATCGCGCAGGCGGCACCATCGCTCACGCCACAACAGTCGAACACGCCCAGCGGATAGGAGATCGTGGGGGCGTCCAGCACTTGCTGGGTCGTAATCCGGTTGCGCAGGTGGGCCTTGGGATTCAGGGCGCCATTCTCGTGGCTCTTCCACGAAATGTGTGCCATGGCCTGTCTGAGCTCATCCATGGAGTAGCCATGGCGGGCCGCATAGGCGCTCGCCAATTGCGCAAAGGCCCCCGGGGCCGTGCTACCGGGCAGGTACAGGTCTTCAAACGTGCCTTTGGTCCGTTCCGGCAGGCCGGAGTAGCCCGTGTCCTTCAGCTTCTCGACTCCAACAGCCAGCGCAATGTCACAGGCACCGGCTGCCACCGCGTAGACAGCACCGCGCAGGGCCTCTGTTCCGGTGGCGCAAAGATTCTCAACTCGAGTCACGGGGATGTTGGGGAGGCGCAATGCCATGGACAGCGGCAACGCCGACTTGCCCACGCTCTGCTCGTCGAAAAACACCCCGAGCCAGGCCGCGCCGATCTGGTCGCGTTCCATTCCGGCATCCTTGAGCGCTTCGCCCACGGCCTCCACAATGAGGTCGTCGGGGCCACAATCCCAACGCTCGCCGAACTTGGAGCATCCCATGCCCACAATCGCCACCTTGTCACGTATTCCAGCAGCCATGGGCTTCAGACCTGCACCGCTTTCCAGAAGTACCGTTTGAAGCCGCGCAGCGGATCGATGTCCTTCACCCGGAAAGCGAAACCGACTCGCATACCGACCGAGACTTCCCCCGCATCCACATCGGTGAGCTCCATCAATAGATTTCCGCCTCCATCGAACTCCACATTGCCGTAAATCGCCGGCGGGCGTGGAGAATACGCCTGCCAGTCCTCGGTGAATGACTTCACGCGTCCAGTGCTTTGCGCCAACCGGTGATCTGATTGCGTATCCGTAAGCCGGCATTGCGGATTTACACAAACACGACTCTTTGGGAACTGCACCGTCCCGCAGGTGCCGCATATCCCGCCAACGAAGGCCGTAACTTGCCGATGCTTACGCCATGCAACGCTGTGGGCGCTTCTGTTGTCGCGCTCCGCGCGCATACCGAAGTCGACATCCAACAGCCCACTGTGCGCCAGATATCTCGTGTAATGCGGCTCCGTCCTTCTGCGCGCCAAGGCGCTCGCAACGGTGCGCCCGCGCTGTTGAGACTTAGCTTCCGGAATCCTGACTACCAGTGCATCGACTCCCTGCCCGAAGCCAAGGGCGAGAATATGTTGGCCGGGCGTGGCGACATCAATGGCCGCAGCCAACAACAGCAGCGGATGAGCGGCACCGGTATCGCCACAATCGGCACGCAAATTGTCCTGCAGCCGCGCCCCGTCCAGGCTCGCAAGCTTCGCAATTCTTTTGGCAATCACGGGACTGCCCGCGACTACGAAATGATCGACATCCGTCGGCGCTATCCGGGCGGCCTGCAGCGCGCGTGCGATTGTGTCGGGCATCTGCTTGCTGAACCCTTCGTCGCGAACCCAACGCTCTTCCAGGGCGTAATCGAACGGCTCGCCGCTCAATCTGTAGTGATCCACGAAGTCAGCCGCCAAGTGTGCGACCGACATGATTGCGGCCACTGGCTGCAAACCGTCAGGAGTGCCGGTCGCATTCGTTAGAAGCATCGCTGCGGCGCCGGCGCCATATTCCAACTCCTGGACACTCCCCGGCTTGGTCAGCCGCGCGTCAGCGGCGACCACCAGGCGTGGCGCGACATCCGAACGCCTCGCTGCCTCGGCCAGCGCCGTCGTTCCAGCTCGGAGCGACCCGCTGAAGTCCGCAGTCTGCACCGTTACCGGCAGATCGAGAGCGGCCGCGAGCAAGGTTGAGTTGCTTCGGTCCGCGAACGGCAAGGTAGTGGAAGCGAGGCACAACGAGCCGATGCTCGCCATGAGCTGCGGGGAGCCGCCGGCATTCTCCAGACATTCACGCGCAGCCTGGACGGCCAACGTGAGCGCATCCTCATCCCAGTTGCAGACCGCGCGCGCGCCGGCCGCCACGGCCGCTGAAGTTGAGCCATGCCATTGCATGGCAGCCGCGATCTGCTCGCGGGGCAGCCGCAGGCGTGGCACGTACGCACCGCAGGAAATGATGTTGCCATGCAACGCAACGGCCATGGAGGGTTGGCTCAATTCTCGAAATACGGCGCCAACAACGGCTGCACCCGCAACGGCGGCGGGATCCTGTCGACTCCAATGCGCCGGTCGAGCTCCTCGTGCCAATGGTAGATGCGCCGCTCCTGGTAGTTGAGCGGCATTCCCCGGAATCCCGCGGACATCATGGACTGCTGGATGGACTCGGCGAACTGCAGATCCTCGGCCAGGATCCGGTCAAAGTTGGCGATCCGCACCCGCCACAGATCCGGCACGGGCCCGCCGCCCCAGTCGGGCGCGAACCAATGGCACTCGATGCGCATGCTGGTGTCGGAAGTCGGCCAGAACAACAGGAACGGTGCGCCCGTCGGGTCCACCGGCGTCACCAGGTTCGGAAAGAAATTGAAGGAGGGGTTGTTTTTCGCCGACACCTCGGTGGCGGTGTCGATGCGGCGCATTCCCCGGGTCCCCGGATCCACCCAGTCCGGTCGCCTGTTGGGGGTGACCATCAGCGAATGACCGTTGCGATACAGAGCAATGGTCGTACCGCGATGATCGAGAAACCGGTCGACGGTGTTGGTATGAATGGACTTGAGGTGATACACCTCCAGGAACGCATCCATCAACACTTTGACGTTGCATTGGACGTCAAAGCCCTCTTGCGCCACGAATCGCCAGTGCATGGGCTGAAATTGCTCGAAATAACCCGTGAACGGCTGGAAATGCTGCTCGAGAGACTGGGCGTCCGGATCTTCGTTGATGAATACCCAGTTGAAGAACTGCTCGCAACGCACCTGGATCAGTGAACGCTCCTGCAGATTCAGGCCGACGAAATCGCGCCGGTCGCGCAGGTTGAGCAACTTGCCATCCAGGCCATAGGTCCAGCCATGGTAGCCGCAGACAAAGCCGTCAGCGCAGCCGGCATTCGCCTTGACGATGGGTCCGCCTCTATGCCGGCAGGTGTTGTAGAACGCCCGGATCACATCGTCCTTGCCACGCACAACGAGAATGGGTGAGCCGGTCTTGCGCGTCAGCACGAAGCTGCCCGGCTTGGGTATCTCGTCCACGTGGCAGATGTACAGCCAACTCTTCTTCCACAGGAACTGGCGTTCGAGCGCGAGGAACTCCGGATCGACGTAACGGCCGGCCGGAATGTCTGCCAGACGCGGAAAGCCTTCGGGGGGCCCCGTGCGTTCGGCCTCGTATTTCATACCGTCCAGGAAACGCTGAACAGTCGCCGCATCCATACCCAACCGCCTTTCGCCGCAGCGTGAGATCGTCTGGCCATTATAGGCGCCCGGCTCAAAAAACAAACCAGCGTGCTTGTTTTTTTTTGGCACCGCGGGTAGCTTGCAGCTCGACGGCGACTTCTGAGGGGGAGTGCGATTTCCATGACAAGCAGCGCGCGTACGGGTCGAAAAGCTCTAATAACCATGGCAGTAGCGGCGGCTCTCGCGCCCACGGCGAGCTGGGCTGCCGATGACAATCCGGCGGGGGCACAACCGGCGGCCGAAGCCACCGGACAGCAGGCCGGACTACAGGCCGGACTACAGGAAATAGTGGTGACCGCCGAGCGGCGGGCCTCCAATCTGCAGACCACGCCCATTGCGGTCACTGCGGTCGATGCGCAGGCACTGGCGGATCTGCATCCCAAGACACTGGGCGATATTGCCGCCCTGGTCCCGAATTTCTCGGCAAACAAGATCAACGGCTTCAATGCCGCTTCTTTCGCGATGCGCGGTGTCGGCAACACCGACATCATCGTCTACAACGAGGCGCCGGTATCAGTGCTGGTCGACGACTTCGTCATGCCGAGCGTGCAGACTCAGCTTCTCGATCCCTTCGATGTGCAGGAGATCGAGGTGTTACGCGGGCCGCAGGGAACCCTGTTCGGCAAGAACACCACCGGTGGCGCGGTCGTGGTTCATACCAAGGCACCGCTGCTCGACACGACCTCGTTCGAAGTACAGGGTCAGGAAGGCAGCTTCGACTCCTACACCGTCCAGGGGGCCATCAACATCCCACTGGTGAGCAATCAACTCGCGTTGCGCCTCGTTGCCAGCGAGGAGAACGAAGGTGGGTGGATGCGTAATGGCGCCAGCAACACCATCGGCGGAATCACCTACAAGGGAGACAACAGCCGGGTCGGCGGCACGGACGTATTCACCATGCGCGCCAAGCTGCTGTGGCAGCCCAACGACAACTTCAAGACCCTGTTTACCTATGAGCGGCTCGTCGACCGCTCCAAATCCCCGGGCGCCATCAATGTCACGCCCACCAACATCGACCCCGCGACCGGCTTCCCCTACTTCGTATTCGCAGCGCTCGGTCTGCCGGGTCACTTCACGGGTGACCCCCTCGGTCAGGCCGGCGTAACCAACCGTGCCGGCTACCTGATCGATGCTCCCGGTGGCCATCATGTCATTGCCGACGGCTTCCATTTGAATACCGACTGGACCTTCCAGCCGGGCACGCTGACGTGGGTACAGGGATACCGCTCGCAGGACTCCTCCCTGCCCTCGACCTACACAGGTGTAGTCGGGCCGGTGTCGGTGTTCGACGCGAACCGCTCCGACAGGCGCAAAACCTGGCAGGAAGAGCTGCGCTTCGCCGCCAATGCCATCGGACCTTTCAGCTACGTAGCGGGCCTGTTCTACCAGCACGACGAGACCAAATTCTGTGTCGCGCAGATACTGGGTATCTACGATCTGTTTGGGGTTCCGGCGCCGGCCGGCACCCAGCCCGGCGGCTACAACAACAACCCGCAGGTGCTGTGCAATTCGCAGACCGAGAAATCGGCCGCGATCTATGGTGAAGGCAACTACAAATTCACCGACGCGACCACCCTGACCCTGGGCGCGCGCATCACGCGCGACAGCAAGGACTGGATCGGCCGACAGCAGGTCTTTGTGCAACAGCTGCCTTCCGCAACTGGAGCCATCGTCCCCTCTTTCACCTGGGACCAGCTCGGTGGCCTCATGAACGGGTCGGACTTCGCGGCCTACCCGTACGGTGTGGTCAGCGACAGCCACAAGTGGACGCAACCGACCTATCGGGTCACTCTGTCGCATGAGTTCAGTCCCACGCTGTTCGGTTACGGCACCTACTCGCATGGCTTCAAGGCAGGTGGCTACAACGACCAGGTGGGTACCAGCGGCAACCCGATTACGGCGGATGAAAGGAAGCCGACGGACCCTGAAAAAGCCGACTCCTTCGAGGTCGGCATGAAGACCGAGCTCCTGGACCACCGTATCCGGATGAACGAAGCGCTGTTCTACGTGCAATACAAAGATGCCATCCGGCAGGTCGTGGTGCCCGTGACCAACCTCAACGGCTCACCCGGAGAGGAGACGCTGTTCCGCAACGCCGCAAAGATGACGACCTACGGCATCGAGAGTGAGGTCACTGCACAGCTGGCTCAAGGACTGCTGCTGCGGCTGCCGGTCAGCTACCAGCACTGCAAGTACAACAGCTTCACCAGCGGCGACCCGCCGAACGTGGTCGACCTCTCCGGACTACCGGTCAATCGCTGTCCGAGCTGGACGGCGACGGTCGATCTCAACTACACGCTGGCGTTGCCTGGACTGCCTGGCAACTTCGTAATGGATGCCTCGGCCAACTACGTCTCGAAGAATCTCGATACGTATTCCATTGCGAAGCCTTACGTCGATTACACCCAGACGTTTGCGGAGGGCCGTACACTGGTCAATGCATCGCTGACTTACAACAGCGGGGACGAGCGCTGGTTCGGGCGGGTATTCGTGCGTAACCTGACCGACAAGCACTACATCGAATCGGCGCAGAACGTCGA